>Ga0209596_1000014_pt1 | contig 177321 bp, 198 predicted proteins | sample M_130807_MF_Meta_FD_187314 | JGI IMG/M metagenome (GOLD analysis project Ga0209596, IMG submission 187314) | Freshwater microbial communities from Lake Montjoie, Canada to study carbon cycling - M_130807_MF_MetaG (SPAdes) (version 2) | ecosystem: Environmental > Aquatic > Freshwater > Lake...
AATCTATTACACCGTATTGGTTTACGGACGATTGCATTATCTTGAAAGCGTTTGGATTTTTGATAGCAAGTGAATCTGGATTTGTTTGATACTCCTTCAATACCTGCGATACGTTTAGTATTTTAGTACCATCATATTCTGCTGCATATAAATTATTAGTTTTAACCATATGCTCAACTTTTGTTAAGTCTGTATAGTAAAATACTCTTGGTACTTTCGATAATTTATAATCGTTACGTGACCAAGAAGATGGACGTTGACTTGATAATGCTGGATCGAGAACTGCTACATTTCCTAAATCTTCTTTTGAAAAGTGATATAACATAACTCTACCACTAAGAGTAAATGCTTCCATTATCAAGTCTTTTAGTTTCATCCAATTTTCTCCCATTCTAAATCTTTATTTCCAAAATGACCATACTTGGCAGTCTGTAAATAAATAGGAGTTTTTAATTTTAATCTTTCAATGATTCTACTTGGAGTTAAATCAGCGTGAGTAAATTTACCAAGTCCATATTCTTTGCCAGTTGTTGGATCAAATATACGATATGAAACAGGAAACTCTTCACCGATTGCATATGCTAATTGAACTTTAATTTTATTTGCTTCTTCATTTTCATGAAGTGTTGTTATAGCGATATGACGAGCCATATACGCTGCACTTCTATCAACTTTACTTGGGTCTTTGCCAGAGAAAGCACCACCACCAATTTCACAATCAGCACCGTATTGATCAACTACAATCTTTCTACCTGTTAGTCCACAATCAGAAACTGGACCACCAACATTCCATTCACCTGCTGGATTTATATGGTAAACAGTTTTATCTGTAAATAGTTCCGCAAGTTCTTCTGGAATACTTTCTAATACCGTTGGTAAAATATCAGAATGGAAATACTTTCTAAGTTGTTCAAGTGAAATCATTTCAGAATGACAAGTTGAAAATACAACAGAATGAATATCTACTGCTTTATTATCTTTATACGTAACAGACACTTGACTCTTCATATCGGGACGAAGTTTCTGTACATGACCTAATTTACTACCTTTTTTTCTAATATCTGTTGCAACTTCAATTAGTTTTTTAGCCAAGTAAATTGCTATCGGCATATATGTTGGAGTTTCACGAGTAGCATAACCAAACATAATACCTTGGTCTCCTGCTGTAACAACATCACCTTTATCAACCGCTCGGTTAATCTCTGATGATTGAGTTGATATATTAAAGTGAATACGGCAATACTCTGAATTGAAGAATGGTGATTCTTCTTTTGTATAGCCAATGTCTTTTATAAGTCCTTTAATTAATCTAGTTAGTGATAATTCTAAAGTTCTTTTATCTTTATCAACCGTTGATTTTATTTCACCAGAAACATAAACATCACTATCCTTTACCATAACTTCACACGCAACCTTTGCGTCTGGATCTCTTTGTAAATACCAATCAAGAATTGCATCTGAAATTTGGTCAGCTATTTTATCAGGATGACCTTCACTTACATATTCTGAAGTCCATATATATGTACTCATTATTTCCCCCATTTACCAGATTGAACAAGTTGTGCGATAATTCCATAAACAGAAATATCTTTGAATGTGTCATATAAGGATTCACCAACTGCATCTTGTGAACCAAACATAATCATTTGTTTGTAACGATTTATTTTATCGTTAATACGAAAGAATAAACCTTGTAAAGAAAGTTTTCTGTCTTCCTCTCTTTCTAATGTTGTACCCATTGATATATTATCTGGACCATAGTTTTTTTGTTTTGCACAGAATAGTTCGTACTGTTCTTGTTGAATACGTTTAAATTCTTTAGTCATAGTAGGAAACTTTTCTTCCATTTCAGAAACAACACCAATTTGTTTTCTACCTAAGTCTATTTCTTTAATTGACATTTTATTCCTCATTTTATAGTCTTCAATTTCTTTTCAAAATCTTTTATTGCGTCTTCTTTAGTACCGTACTTCTTTAGTATAGTAGTAAGTTCGGTTGGATTAGTAGTTTTCAGAAAACGAATATACTCAAACACTTCGCTCTTTCCAAGTTGAAAATGGTTACAAAATAAAGTAATCATTTCTGGTTCTATGTTAACTCTATTCTTAGCTTTAACATATTTTAGAAAGAACGAATGCTTTGGTAGAGTATCCGATAATAGTTTATAATAATCTTCTGATGATAATATTCCGTTCGAGTATTTTTGAAATTCATTTATAACTTCCACAAGTTCCGGCTCCATAGAGAAGAAACGTGAAATCATATAATTGTTCCAACTCTTCTTATCTTCTTCAGATAAGTCTTCCCACTTTGTCTTACGAAGTGTAACACCTTTTAAATGGTCGAATATATTCTTAGCAGACATTATTAAAATCCTATTAATCGTTTAGTTGTTGTCTTTTTGATGGTAAAAATTCTTCATTAATATTTCCACACTCAAGACAAGCATACGTTGGAATTGGAATAATTCCTTCTTGTCCAGTTGGTGAAAGTAATGCAGAAATCTTTTTAAAGAATGTTACTGCATGAAAAAACTTCCCGCCACAATTAGAACAAACAATATCACTTGCTTGATTTAAGTCAACATTAATTCTTTGTCCTTCTTGTCCCGATGGTTGCCCACCTGCATTAATATCAAATACACTCATCCTTTCCTCCTTTGTTCAATTTCCATAATAATTTGAATAAACATTGCCATTGCATTTATTTCGTGGTCAACCACAAAACTATCTTTATATTGTGTTTCTGCAATGATTAAAATAATAGTTGATACAAAACCGCTTGCGTAACTGTCTACATTATCATAGAGATAACGAAACAGTTGATTAAAATCTCTCGCATGATTGTCTGCAAGTATCTGACGAATACCTTCAAACTTCTCTTTTTTGTTTTTATTTGATTTCAGTAAATCAACAATAGTTGAAAAGTAATTAGTTTCCACTAATGTTGATTCATCTAATTTCAGTTTACCATCGATTACGCATCGTTGAGTTGTATTAATAACTCTACGAATATCAGGATAGTTTGAATTGATAATACTAACAAGATGTTCTTTGTTATATGTAACTTTTTCGCTCTCCAAAATGCTTACGATGTGTTGTGCAACTTCTTTCTTTGATGGTGGTACTATGTTAAAGATTTGACAACGAGATTGAATCGGGTCAATAATCTTTTCAACATAGTTACACGTTAAAATGAAACGAGTAGTTTTACTGAATGTTTCAATTACATTACGAAGTGCTGCTTGAGCATTGGGTGTAAGATAATCACTTTCATCGAGAATAATAAGTTTTAATCCACCAAATCCAATTGAAGAAGCAAACTGTTTGATTTTATCACGAACAGTATCTACGGAGTTTTCGTCTGACGCATTGATGTAAATATAATTATCTTTTGCGATAGAGTTCGCAACAATCTTAGCGAGTGTTGTTTTACCACTACCGGCATCGCCATACAACAGTAAGTGTGGTACATCATTTGTTTTAATATATTGTTCAAACGTTTCTTTAACTGTTGGATTCCCAACGTAAGTTTCAAGTGTTTCGGGACGATACTTTTCGTTCCAAATTGTATGAGATGTGTTAAACATACATAACCTATATTTTTAATAATTAATTTCTACAAATATACGAATTTATTCCTTATCTACCAACGACTTACGAAATATAAAAATTTGCCCACGGCTTACGAAATATAAAAATAGGTTCTTGTTTCCACCATTGACCTTTATGAAAAACTTTATTAGAAGTTCTTTCTGCTAATTTTTCTTGGTCAGAGTTTCCAATCATTCTACCCATCGCCATTCCAAATTTACCTACATACTCCATTCCCAATGATTCTAATATATCAATTGAATCTTTTTCAAGGTGAACTATTTTGTTAGTTGAAATTCTAATATCAGCTATATTCCAACAAAGGTAACGGTCTGATTTCAAATAAGTAACCGCAGTTTCTAATGTTGGGCGTAAAAAGTTATCACGCCAATCCGCATACTCACTATGTGCTTTATACGATTGAGTTACATCATCGGAATACATTTCTCTGTTAAAGTATGGTGGTGAAGTAAAAACAAAATCTAACTTACCTTTATACTTTTGAAATTTAGGATTGAATTGAATTGTTTCTGAACCATCTTGAAAAAGTTCGTATGTATGATTTTCATTTGTAACAAAGAAGTTTGAAGATACATTTGTGCCTCGCTCGCCTATTGATTTTAGAAAAAAGTCTGCAAGGTATTCATAACGACTTATTTCTAATTCATCAATAAAGTTATCTGTATTTGGGTCTGTTCCAACATAATGCATTGGGCGACCAACAGACATAGCACCGAGTATCCTTCCACCCCAACCAGAACTTGGATCATATACCGTTACTGTTTCACTTGCAGGTATATGTTTTGTAAAGTGTTCATAAAGAAACTTTGCGGTCATAGGTGGAAAGTTTACAGCCGGTTGACAAAATGACATACGAAATACTTGTATTGCACTTGGAAATAGTTTTATATTCTTTTCGTAAACACGAACAATATAAACATTTGCCCTCGGTTCAGAACCTTCTTTTTGTATATTAAATGTATCAGTTAAATCCGCTGGACTACCCAAAGTAAATAACATGAAGTCATCAATCAAACCTTCTGCTAAGAACTGTCTAATCTCATCTACCTTTATAGTTAAATACTTTTTGTATTTTTTACTTTGAGTTTGTAGAGTGCATGATATTTTAGAAATACGAACACCTTGTCCATCGAATCTTCCATCACCATTTTTATACGCCATGAAGAAATCACGAAGAGTTTCACCTTCTTTGAAGTAAGGATTCTTTACTTGATTTGAAGATAAAGACTTGCTGTACAAATACATAGAATCGTTGTAAACACTTCTCTTCATAATATGATGAAATGTTTCTTTCATAGAGTCTGTAAAATAATCGTAAATCGATTTACCAGAATCACTTCCCATGCCAGATGCAATTTTAGTTTTTAGCATTGTTGGAAAGAATTGATTTGCAGCAGAACCAATTTTTGTGAAATTAGCAATGACTCCAATCATATCAGAGTCATTGCCGTCTTCCACACTATGAAAAATAGATGAAGCGTTGAACTGACGGAGTTTCGAGAATGATTGATTAATCTCTTCCTCAGTTCTACCAACGACTGGTGGTTTCCCATTGTTATCCCAATCAGTTAGAATCCTCATTCGTAAATCTTCTGCCCATTCATAAAACCTGTTATCGTCAAATGTAACCAGTTCACCATACGTTATGTTTGATGGCCAGGACAGAATATCACTTTTTTCATAGAAATACTTTTTCATTAATTGTTTTCCAATTTTACTAAGAAATATCTTGATTCAAAATCGTCAATATCAAATTCAACTTTTGCTAAACCTTGCGAGGAAACTTTCATTGAACCACCGTTCAAATCTTTATTTGCTGATAGAATTTCTTTGAAATACTTTGCTGAAAAAGAAATTGGTTCAAAATCTTGTTCACAAATACAATCAATATCAATTGAAATTCTATTGGAGTTTATGTTAGCATAACCAATTACAATTTGCCATTTATTAGTCTTACCGTTTTTAAGAATAGTAAACTTCTCAATATCAGATAAAGCAGATTTAGCTTTGATAAATTTATCAATAAAATCTTTTGTAATTGACATTTCTAATTCAAATGGTGGAAGTTCTTTCAACTCTGGTGCCGGTGGAATAACTGCCAAATCGGCTAACATATAATTAACAGTTGTGGATTTATCGCTTAACGTTAAAGCGAATGCTTTATCGTCTGCACCATTAATTTTAAATTCAATAGTGTTACCAAGAACACCAAGAAGACTTGTAAGTAAGTTTGTATCATACACACCAAACTTTGCTACTTGACCGCTGAAACTTTTTAACTTAACTTCCCCTACTACACATTTGTCATCAGAAATAAAACGAGTTGCTAATCCACCGTTTGCATTCCAAGCAACAGATTGAACTAATTTACCCAAGTGATATTTACTAATGAAGTTTAATAACTTTGATTTTTCCATAACACGAATCCTTTTATAATAATAATTTCCACAAATATACTGAATTATTTAGAAAGTAAAAAACTTTTGTGCAACCTTTTTACTTTCCGTTGGGAACTCCCACTTCATTGATTCATAGAAACCTCTTAGTTTACCATCCAACTCCGATACAAATAATTCGTTTGCATCAAAGTAATTTTTAATAAATTCTATAATTTCTACTGGATCTGAATCTCCTCTGAATGCTAATAGTTCTAAACCGTATGAGTTATTTTTTAAATATACCCACTTAACTTTATCACCGTTTTTAATTGCTGGAAACTTCGGTGGACAATTAAATAACTTTAATAGGTTATTATAATTCATCGCTGCTTTAATATGTGCAGGCGTTCCTTTTCCAAACTTACCCAAAACATCAACTGTTAAACGTTCTTGATATTTCTTAATATCTTTTATAGAAGAGTTCTTTGCCAACTCACCATACAGAACTGTACCTAAATCTCGTTTGAATTTTATAATATCTTCATCTAATTCTACTTTATCTCTACCTTTCAGAATATCAATTAGTACCGCCTTCATAAACTTCTGAAATGATTTTGGAAATGAAGAGCGAACAATATCCAATCCCTTAACTTCTAACTTGTCCATCGGAACACCGTTGTCAGAAATAATCCATAATGCATATCGCTTTTTCTTTTGCCAGAAACCTGTACGTCCAATCATCTCTTGTTTAATTTCTAAGCGATGTTTATCCGTGTTGAATACTTTCTTTGCAAATATATTGTAGAACTCATTTACATAATCTTGAACTTCGGTTGCAATCTCATAAATCTTTGGAGTCATCAACTCAATATCGTTAGTATCAATATCAGGAAATCTATTCTTTACCAACGGTAAACAAGAAACAAACACAGAATCGGTATCAACATATTGTACGTAATCAATATTATCTGTTATCAGTTCTTTATTATACTTCATGTTAATCGCTGCTTCAGTTTTCTTAATTACAGTCTGACCAGAAAGTGTAACTGCTTCCGCATTATCAATATCATAGAAGCGAAATGCAGGCAAACCAAGCACACCATAGAGTGAGTTGAGTAGAATCTTTTGAACAAGTTGTCTTTTCTTATAGAATTCATACTTCGCTGTATCACCTTCTTTACCCCATTTTTTCATTTCATCTTTATACTGAACCCGCTTGTCAAACCAATCACTTAGAATTGCAGGAATCAATCCAACCTTATCGGAACTATACATCACCCCATTGGAAGCAACGGTATATTTGTATTTATCCAAAAACGCTTTTAACTTTTCTTTTGAAACCATTTCACCAGCAACGGAATATTCTTCAATGTTACCACGAATAAAATCTTCAGCAGACCAGTTATCGATTTTAGCAATCTTTGTTTCTGGAGAAATATTCAAAGTCATAATAATGGATGGATACAGAGAAGTTAAATCTAAGTCATACATCCATTCGTAGCGGCCGGGAATTGGGTCTTTAACAAAAGCACCAATAAAACCTTGTTGACCACTCTCTCGTAACTCTGCCATCTTCTCTTGTCTATCCGCTGGCTTATTCGGTGCTACAACACTTCCAACATTTTTCAGATACGATAACAACGCACCCTCAAGATACTTTGAAGAGTAAACAAAATCCTCGTATGGAACATGACCAACGTGACAAATACCACGCACTAAGTCTATATACTGCAACTTCTTGTCTAATTCAAGAACAAGTTCAACGTCAGTTATATTATATTCTATAAAAGTTTCAATATCGTTTTCCATCAAATCATCTAAGTTACCTTCATACTCAACCTTACCACGTCCTAACTCAGTCATACAAACCGCATTAAGTGCATACGATGGTAGTTCTTTATAAGAGAACTTTTTATAAACAGTCATGTAATCTAATACAGAAATACCAGCAATACTCCATCGGTTTCTATAAGGCGAAAAATACATTTCATTTATAGGTGACATACGATGCGCTTGCTTCTTACCAAGAACTCTCTTTATTCTATTATGCAAATATGGAATATCGAATGCATCACAATTCCAACCAGTCATAATGTGCGGTTGAATTTCTTCTATCCCTGCTAAGAATTTAAGTAGAAGTGTTTTTTCATCTGGACAAGAAACTATTGTTTTATTATCCGTAGTTCTATTTCTCAATCGCTTCTGTTTATCCAACACTAACATAGTGTAATGGTTAGTTGCTGAATCATGGTAAGCGATAGAAGTTATTTCATTGTTACCCTCAGTTGCATCTGGTGTACCTGTAATCATTTCAACCTCAATATCGAATGCCATTGTAACAATTCCTTTCGATGGAATATCGGATTCATGGTACATATCAACAAGAATGCGCGTAGTTTCAGCAACATCAGATTCAAATAAGTCTGGATCATTCTTTGTGAATTCAGTTATCTTAGATAATTTATCGCCATACAATGAAACAAACTTACCGTTTGAATCTCTACGGTAGGCATATGGAGTATAGTTAAAATACAAAAGTCCTTTAGTATCATCCCATACCCACGCTTCTTTTGTATTTGTTTTAACAAATATATTTTGATACATTTTATGCCTTTTTGAATACCCACATTGGTTCTGCAAATTTTGCTTTATCATCACAATCTATGCCAGTATCGTTCGGCCGTACTGCCATTTCCATACCCATCGTTCCTTCATATATACAATCAGATTTTTCTTTCATGTATTCTACCATAGGTTCACATATTTTCAAATACGACTTTGCTGGTCTATTATAAATGTCTGCAATATTTACAATCATTGTACCACCGGATTTAAGAGTAGCCCATACATTATCCAACGCCTTATGTAAAAAGTTTTTGTTCCAAGAATCTATATTCTTGTACCGAACCCAACTTTGTTTATCATCGTTTGAATATCGTTCTGTATCAAAGTAAGGAGGCGATGTAAATATTAAATCAACTTTACCTATCCACTCTGAATTATCCCAATCTTCTGCGGGTGCTTCGTATAAATGTACTGATTTTTTCGTATCAAACCAACCTAATTGTTTAGAATAAAATTCAGATTGTTGTTTATAAACTTCATGATTATTTGGTGCTGGATCTATTCCAATATATGTTTCTGCTTTATCCGATGCATAGAAACCACATAATCTATCACCCCAACCTGCTGAGAAATCCAATATTGTTTTAGCACCATACATATCGTATAATGCTTTTGCAACATTTGGTTTGAATTGAGAACAAACATATTTTCTAAGACTTAGTGAAGAACGAACCGCTGCTTTATCAATCTTTTTAAATTTCAATGTATAGAACGCTTTCGATAAAGAAATCATAGAACGAAGAGAAATCCAACTTCTTACTGGACCAGGTGAGTATGCAGCATCAACTTTCCAACGGTTTATTTGTTGAAAATAATTTGATGCAGAGTTACCTACATTACTTCTTGAAAAGTATAACGGTTTTCCGTTCCATTCAAAATCTAAATTATAACTGTGTCTAGCTTTCCACTTACCTTCTTTCAGCATTTCTTTCCACTTAATCGCCTTCAACTTTTGAAACTCAGAAGTTGTATCTTCAATTGTAATATCAGCATAAGGCAATGGGTATGTCATCGCTATTTCAGCGAGACGGTCTTTGACATATTCTTTATCAAATGTTTCTTGAATATACTTCCATTCTATTTCATCAATCGCAAGGTAAGGACTCATTCCTTTGAACTTGTCAAAGTAATCTAAATACATAACATTCCTAAATTAATCGTCTGCTAAAAAGTTACCAACTTTATTTCGGTTATCATAAACCACTTCGTACTTTTCCAAGAATTGCTTTTCTGAATAAATGGAATACCCTCTACTTTCGTTAACAATATATTGACCAGGTAAGCACTCTTCTCTCGATGCTTCAAACTTCAAAACCCATTTATCCTTATAACTGTTACTTGCAGTCATAACACATGGCCACTTTAAGCATGCTTCATTTGCTGCTTCAGTTGTGCCATCATACAAATAAGCAGTAAACTTATTTGTTTTCGGTTCTACTAATAAAACTTCCATAACAATTACTTCCTCATGATTTTTTTCTTTAATTTTTTTAGCCAATCTTCATCATTTTCATTTTCAGTTATATCCCAATAAGTTTTTCCATCTTTCGATGAATTCCAAGGATTAGAAATTTCATCGTCTTTTGGCATCATTATTTCTTCTAACAATTCTAAATTACCATGTGTTGCTGTAATATGGTCTTTGATATATTTTCTACTCTTACGATGTGCTATAATTTTATCCATTTTTTCAGAAGAACCAGCATTTCCAATTATGGAAGTTTTTCTATATGAACGACTCATAGTAATACCTTTAATATTAAAATTAAATTTCTATATCTTTCCAATTTTTATTTGCAATAGTTTTCATTGCCCACTTACCCATGTTGTTTGCAACACTATAATAGTTATGGTTTCCAATTTGTTCAAGCAAGTCAGATTCAAATATAAAAGGTCTGCCTTTTACTTTTGTCATGAATTGCCCACCTTTGCCCATTTGTCTATCATTGAATTGCATTGTTCTTCCATATCCTGGATAATCTGAACACTGGTTTGTACCGATTAGAATAGAACCATCACCACCCCTTGGTATAAGCAAAATAGAATCTTGCATATACTCTTCACCCAATCTTCTTAAATCTGCTTCAAGTTTTCCTTTATCTTGTAAATCAACAACAAAGAAAACATCTTCACGTACTTCAATTGCTTCAGGTGTTCCGTAGTTTTCAATGTAAGCACCTTTAACTGCTGTTGTTCCATACCCCATCATTTCAAGTTTTGCTTTTAATTGCGCATTTCTTTTTTTGTTATCCTGTAATGCGTAGGGTAAATCTTCAGGTAAACCACACCCTTCTTTAGAGCGGAAGGCTGTAATTGTACCGCAATCGTGCATTTCCATGTGGTAAACCAATCTCGATAAACCACTTTCTTTTAATATGTTACTTAGTTTTGACATAATGCTTCTCTATGAGTAAACGAATTTGTTTACTATAAATATATAATTTATTGTTTATCCGTTGAACCAAACCCACCTTGGCCACGGTTTGTATCGGATAGTTTCTCTACTTCTACGAATTTTACTCTTGGATACGGAATAATAACCAATTGTGCAACTCTATCGCCAACAACTGGAATAGTTCCTTCTACCGCTCCTGAATAAGGCAATTCAAATCTCACAAGGATTTCACCACGATAATTTGAATCTATAACTCCAACTGAATTTTTCAATGAAACTCCGGCTGCTGCTTTTGTGATTGAACTTCTTGGAAATAAAAGTCCAACATGATTCGCTGGAATCTGTACCGCAATACCAGTTCCAAATTCCATAAAAGTATCTGTAACTCTAAATGAAGTCGCTGTTAAATCCATACCAGCATCACCGTCTTGTGAGTATTCTGGTTTAACTGCGTCTGGACTTAACTTTACATACGTAATAGGTAAATTTAATCTGTTCTTAAATGATTCCTCAGCCAAACTCTCATCCCATCTTCTTTGCCACGTCTGTACCATTTTCATAACTCCTTTATTTATATTAAATCGATTGTAAATATGAACCGCCAATATTCCAAAATAATACTTTTCCGTCTAATTTCCCAATGTTTTCTTCTAACCAGAACCACATTTTTTTATCCCAAAACTCATTACAATCAAACGGTACTGAATAATCCAACATCATATCGTCAAAAGCAAATGGCGATTTATAAATGTGAATATTATTATTACCACCTGCTCCATTTTGTTCTAATATTTTTCTTGTTGATTTTATCGATGACATTGTAATACCATGAACTTGCCTTCTGTTACTAACAACATCTCGCCAATCTGTATAATGTAAGAATGAATTTATAAGTCCAGAACACGTTACACCACTACCCATAGAAACAACTAAGTGGTCAAAGTCATTATCCGCCAATACTTCTTTCATTCTACTACCCATGTATGCAATATACATTGGATGATTGAATGCGTATGGTAACATTTGCCATCCATTCTCTGCTGCTTGTTTCTTTACACGATTGTTTAGTATCGCCATTATGTTTGGTTTAAGTGGATTTAATTTTCCACCGTTACCCAATACTTTTTCAATTAAGTTTGGAGGAAACTTCTTTGTTTCCGGATAAGAAGAAATAAATTCTATGCCTTCTTCTTTACAAAGTCCAGATAGAACCCAACCTGTCCAACTTCCGTATACTGAAAGGTGTGTTAGTGGTTTGCTTTTATCAACAGCAGGACTTCTTAGAATTTGTTTAATTCCTTCTATCTTTGCCCACCTTGGATAATTTATTCCATCACCAACTAAATCATCACGCTTAACCCAAACTTTCTTTCCTTTGAGTTCGTATTCTTCAATCGGTGTTTGTATTAAATCCATTTGAATATTCCACTATTATTACCAATAAGTTCGCCCTTCATTTTCTTATGTGAGAATCCATGAATCTTTTCAAAGTTATCACCAATTACATGAAGCATCTTTTTTCTATTACGAAAGTTTATTTCTTTATCATTTAGAATTATATCTTCAATATATCCTTTGAAGTTTGTACCTTTTTGAAAAGCACGTTTCTCTTGTTCAATAACTTCTTTAGGCAAGTACGGTCTGAATGCATCTGCGAGTGGAAGTTTCCATTGAGATTTATCAGATAAAAATTCGTTCGTTAAGTTAGTAGTGTAATCTAAAAAATCAATATCGAAAAACGGGCAACGTAATTCTATTGTTCCATAATACATGAAAACAGTATTACCGCGTAATAAATTACCATAGTATTGCTTTTCAAATAATTTCTTTCTAATATCCGACCAGTCTGGCTTCTTACTAAACATCCGTATCATTCCATAAGAACCATACGCTTCATCAGATCCTTCACCACTAAACGCAACTTTTATTCCATCCTTTGCCATCTGTTCCGCTATAAACGATTGTAGAATACCAACTTGCATTTGAACTGTAGATGGATATTCAATAACTCGTATTGATTCTAAAAATCTTTGCTTCAAGAGTTCCACGTTTCTTGGAACTAAAACTTCAACCAATTGAACACCTAAATGTTTTGCAACTATTCTTGCGTATTTCAAGTCAGGTGAATCTTCATCAAAAGCAATTGTATACGCTTTTAAGTTTGGTATTTTAGTAGATAATAAATACGTTATAACAGCGGAATCAATCCCACCAGACAACGAAGTTGCAATAGGTACATCAGATAACAATCTTTTACTTACCGCGTTCTCCAGTAGATTGTACGTTGTTGTACTGCATTCTTCATGTGTTTCGGGTGAAGTTGTTTCGTTTGAAAAGTTAAAATAGTAATCTTTATGAACTATTATTTTATCGGTACTCAGATCAATTTCAATCAAAGAATTTTTCGGTACAAACTTAATGTCAGCGTTCGGTAATTGTTTAACAATAGATTTTATTTCACTTGCAATAATGTAAGTGTTATTGTTAAAAATATAGAGTGGTAACTTACCAACCCAATCACGTGAAAGAATTAGCTTTCCGTTATCCCAAATAACAAAAGAAAACATACCGTTAAGTCTTTTCAATTCTTGTTCTTTGTACACAAACAGTATAAGTTCTGAATCTGAATTTGATTTAAACTTATATCCCCTTTCTTCGTATTCTTTTCTTAGTTCAGGATAATTCCATATTTCGCCATTAACTACTAAGTGAATACCTTTCCATTCCATCGGTTGATTGCCTGCGGCAGAAGTATCGTTAATGGCAAGGCGATTATGTCCAAGTATAACTTTTCTATCGCCCCAAGAAAATTCTTTTATACCACGGTTATCTTTACCACGGTGAGCGATGGTTTCCAACATATTATCAACATCAGTTTTAGTATAACCGACGGTTGCTATTATACCGCACATATTATTTATTGAGTATGGTTAATAATTCTTTAGTTTTTTTAAGTTCATTGTTCATCTTACCGATGTGGCAGGAACACGCTAATACACTAACCTTTCCTAATTCTAAATCACTTTCTTTTGCTAAAAACTTACCCATACTAACTAAAGCAGAATAATCAGCGTAACCACTCTTAGAAACTCTATTGGAACGTAGAACAGAAGTTAAATACAACTTACCATTCCGTGGCTTCAAGTCAATCATTAACATACAAGGTTGAGAATACGGATTGCGTGAATCACGTGATGGGTCAAATATAATTAACTCACAACGTTTAACTGCTTTACCTTGTTTCAAAATCTTAATAACGTTTTCAACTTGATTAAACGTACCTTGCCAACTAATCATTCTTCCCCAATAGGACTGATGCCAATGATCTTTAATGAACTGGTATTCCAATCCTTCTTCTACTTGAAAGAAATCGTTAATTGGTTTTTTAGGTTTAGGTTCTACGAAAGTAACCGAAGAAGCAAAATCAATTCTATCATCACCCATTATTTCTCTGAAGTGTGAATCAAACCAATCATCACTTTCAAATTGAGTAATTTCCATCATTACATTTAATTCTTCAATTAATTCACCGACTTTTTCCCCTTTTTCTAACAAATGCTTAGAAACTTTTACCCAAGCGTCACCGGGAGATACCGCTTCTATAACTGTCATATATCACCATTATAAATTTTCAATTGCAATTTCGTAATTTCTTTTAGAAACTAAACCAGTAATTCTGTTTACTTCAACACCGTTTTTCATAAATATTACAGTAGGAACTCCACGAACACCATGCATCGATGCTTCATCTGGATTATTGTCCACATCAATAAGTTTATAATTGACATTTGGACGTTTAAGTAAGATTTCACTCATAATGGGTTTAAGTTGTTTACATGGCATACACCAAGAGGCTGTGTAATGTTTAATGGTAATCATATCCGTCCTTAAATGAAAATGAATTATTTATACAAATATACGGAATTATTTTGAGATAATTAATTTTAATTATTCTTCATAATCGTGTATCTTCACATCAACTGGTCTTTCTTGTAACTGCCGAAACGCAGTATACATATCTTCTAAACTTTCACTCATTAAGGTTGGAGAGCCATTTGGGTACAATGGCACTTGTTTTTCATCGGTTATAACTTCATATACCTTGGTGTCATATACAATAAGGTGTCCGATATAATCACCATCTAAATCATTTGGATCAACGTAGTTGTACAATTCTACAATTTTACCCAGCTTGAATAATTCAGAATTAGTCATCTCTAAAGTCCTATATTAATAATAATTTTATATACTAAGTCTTATATGCACGTTTACTTCATTGTGTAAAGTTTTCTTTACAGGTCTACTCAATTTTGCAATGGCGAGTAAGTTTCCTATATCATCATACAAACCAATAGTTGTTATATACACAACTGGATCTTGTATAAAACATGGATATTTTAAAACTTTTATATTTTCAAAATTTACACCTTCGATGAATGTAGTACCACCAGTTTTAAGAGTTACAACTTTTGGCTTGGAAAAAGTTGGATTATTACTGAAGTTACTTACATAAACTGGAACTTTAACAGAATAATGTGATGTATTTTTATAAACTACATTTCTAGCTTTCATAGGATAGCCCAATGCTGCTGCACCACTTATTGCGGTATGTATTTTGAATGCGTTATCACCTTCAATATTACTACCAGTAACCGTGTTAAAGTTTAAGTACGAATTTAACATATTTGCATCTAATTGTATAATGCCTAATTGAGGAAATACTTTTCCGTATGTTGTGAACTGAGGATTTGTATCTATACTGCCAGTGCCATTGTTATATATACCGTTACCTAAACTACCACTTACTATATCATATGAAAATACATTTGGAGAATCTAAGGAAACTTGGTCAGTATTATCTAATGAATTATCAATTAACTGTAATATTTTACCCTGATTGTTCACTTTTACATTACTGCCAGTATGGTAATTATTCGCAAAGAAACTACCAGATAACTCAGCTAAATTTATTTGAAAATTACCAACATCCAATTTATCACCGAACCACTTATTGCGGAAATTTATTAAATAAATATCATTTGAAACAGAAGAAGTAGTGTTATTATAATAAGTAAAATCTTGGCTATAATCTTCGGTACATAGTAATCTATACTGTGAATAGGTTGATCGTGTTGCTGTATTCTTTGGTGAAAATTCATCATGTAACGAACCAGAACCATTTTTATTACCGTAAACAACTGAAAAATAAGGTGTCTGTGTACAAGAATCACAATCTTCTATATCATAAAAATATGAACTACTGCTTGTTGAGCCGGTAATATAGCAATTTAATTCGTCAACACCATTAAAAAGTCCATTAACAGTTCGTAATAAAGTATTTTTTATTATATCATTCGCATCAAATCTTACAACAGTTTTGTGCAAGGATGGTGGAAATTTACATGGATACGAACTAACAAGAAAAGAAGATAACGGCTTTAGTAAATCTGAGTTTGTAAGATTTACGGTATTGCCATTCAGTTGAGTTGGAACGGGCAATAGTTCGTGTAATTCAAGTGGCGTTTGTCTTCCTTTCTTATATTGACTAAAGACTTCTGCTTTTACTTGGTCTGGACAAATACGATACGTTTCTTCATACGCTACTAATCTACAACCACACTCAGCAAATTCTTTAGCAACTGCTGGTTGAAGATATTTAATATCTATACAAGAACAACCTTGTAAATCTCTGTTGAGTTTTTGATCATCATATTCTATGATTGTTTTTAGTACGGTTTCAATACTAGAAGAATAGAACGTTGTATAATTTACACCATCTTCTTGCATATCCGCTGTTATGCCAGGTAATAATGTCTCATTTACTGTAGGTGATCCAACGAAATTTGGATTTCTAATTGAAGCGTCACCTATACATACTTTTTTGTAATATACCTTATAGGTTTCTGTAGTTGTATACGTTGCTTCAAGTCCATCATAACAAGTTCTATATGGAATAGGTACTCTTCGTTGAATATTAACCAACATTCTAGTTGGAGAAAATATTTGCACATCATCGTCATCTGGTAATTTTACATAATCACGTATTTTATTTAACGTGTAGGATATATCTTTTAAATTATTTGCTTTTTTTATACTATCCAATAAATCTAAAGATATATTGTATGCGTTTGTTGTAAGAAAAGAAGAGAGTATTTTATCTTTATTGAATAGATTAGGGATTAATGCCAACACATCATCTTGTGTTATTAAATTATTATTTGAATCCGCAAATCTGAATTTTGGAAAACCACTACCAACGGGATAATAAGCATTGTCTGGTTGAACTTCAATGTAAATTTTCCAAGTATCATCAGTAGTTGTTACACCATTTCTTATTATTGTGTATATTACACCCTCATTAGTCCACAAACCAAGTGGATTATTTGCCCGTAAGTCATTTGGCTTTTGATTATAAATCGGTGCTATTGTATTCAATGACCATTGCCAGCGTGTACCATCTTCTTTTAATATAGAAGTATCATCTTCTACAATGTGAACCCCATTAGTATCTTTCTTTCTAAACTTGAAATCTCTAGCTAGAATAGCAACTGTTTTGAACGTAGATACAAAACGACCACCTGTTTGAGTATCAGTCCAATTTAAAGTAGTAACCAAATCTGAGTATGGAAATCCACCGTCAAACCAGATAGAACCATCAGACAATATTATATAATGATTACCATTTTCTAACTTACCGTTTATAGCATCTGTGATACTCAAATCATTTATAGTAGCGTTATCATACAAATACGGTAAGTTAACAGAAATCAACGCCCCATCTTTTGCATATAATTTTTTATCAATAGTAATCGGTGTAGTATCTGCTAATGTGGATCTTACCAATTTCTGCTTAGAAACCAAATACTTGATAGGTAATGTATATCTCCAATTACCATTAAAATCCGTTAGTTCTGATTGGAATGGTAAATTTTCTCTTTCATATTCTACCCATGGGGTATATTGACACAATGATATATTTTGATCTGCCATAATATAACTTTTTATCTATTAAATGTATTAAAAACGTAACAATTCATATTTAACCAATTGCAGAATATATTACACCGAACTCTTGTGAGCTAAATTGTTCTTTTGCAGCAGATAATAATATGCTTTTAATTTCTGTTATATATTGATCGATGAAATAGTGTGAGCCTTCTTCTGCTTTTACGATTTCTTTTACCGCTTCTAATACTTTTTGGTATTTTTTATCACCAACTAATTTTGCAAGTTCAAGAAGTCCTGATACCATGTCTTTATCTTCTTCACAGAACTTAATTATTTTTTTAACAGAAGTTTCTACTTTTTTATCGAGGCCTTCAACTTCTTCACGAATCTGTTTTAATACATCACCTGCTTCTGCTAACAGTTGTGTTCTTGATGATATGTTCATTTTTTAACTCCTACGAGATAAGATAAAATAAAGTCCAAAAAATAATAGAGCTACCGAATAAAATATAATATCGGTAAGTATGTAGCTCCCCGTAAATTTCATCACTAAAGCAAAAGCCGCATCGAATCCAAGAGGATTGAAGAATGTCCCAAGCACTAAACATATTTTTGCCAATACATTTCTGTATTCTTTTTGTTTTTTTTCTGACATTCCACCATCCCATTTAGAGTTGCCTTAATGTGATAAATACGATTGTATCTATAAATATGGGATAAATAAAAAAGGGTGATGTTTCCATCACCCTAATTTCTATTGCTTTGCTACCTTAGCTTCCGTCACAGAAGCCTGGTTATACGGTGTAATTAATTTCTTAATTCCACCTGCTGCTTTACGAGCAATTGCAGCGTCTTTCTTTTTTGTTGAATTGTGAGCTACCACAAACTCATTGAACAAATTTGAAATCTGTTCAAATAATTCTTGTTTAGTCATAACAAGTCTCCTAACTTATAAAAAATGTGTGTTATAGTTCTATGGATTCATTTTAAAAATTATTATTTATTTTACTTTATCCAATCCATCAATTCTTTCATGTAAGAATTTTATTTCTTTTTCAATCTTTGAACCGAAACTGTCAATTCTGGAATCTAGTGTTCTTCTGATTTCTCTTTCATTATCAACAATAATTCTATCCATCGTATCTTGGTTTCTAACTAAATTATTTAGTTCTTTGTTTGTTTTGTTTATTCTGAACATACCCACAACTACAACTGCAACTGCCGTTAAAACTGTAACTGCACATATACCCATAAAAAATGATGTAATATCCATAACTATACTCCTTCATTATTCCAAAGAACTATAACACCTTTAACTATTTAATTTACATCGAACCCATAATAGCAGAATACTCTTTAGCATTCATACTTTTTTTAGCGAGTGCTGTCAATTCATCATATATACGATCTCTATATTTACTAATTTCACTTGGTAGAGAACCTTCTACTTCATGAATATCATCAATTGCTTGCAACAAAAGTTGATGTTTTTTTGATTTTAAATGTTTTGCCAATTCACTCAATGTATCGGTATGTTGATTATTATCTGTAAATTTTTCCATTTTATTCACAAGATTTCTTATTGGTGAAGAAACTTCTTCTTGAGCGGCTTCTTTTACCATCTTTGAAAATTTACTTGTTACTCTGTTTTGCAGTTCTCTGCCTTCATTAACTAAATCTCTCACTATATTCTCCAAATTAATTACTGTGATGTTTACATATACAATAACTATATAAAATTATTTTATCTCACACGCACCACCTGCACACGCTAATTCACCAGACAAATCAGTATTGTCATCCATTTCTATAATTTTTGATAAATCAACATCGTGTAGTGTTTCTAGTAACTGATTATACTTTTCTTCTGAAATGTCTTCAAATGGTGCTTGAATATACGAGCCACCATCATAGTTAAGAACAGAAAGTCCGTTGAAATGTTCTTTGTTTTCCCACATCCAATTACCTACCGCATCCCATTCATGTTCACGAATAGAAACTGTTGCAGAAATATTATGAGTGTTCATACCAGTTCTATGTCCTGGTTTTATCCATTGTTGATTAAACAATTTTACTCTTTCTAATAATTGTAATGGTGATTCACTACGAAGAATCGATCCCTCTGGTGCTTTTTGTGGAACACCAATTACCGCAGTATCATGTGGTCTGAAGTATTCATCTTCAACCAGCTCTGGATGATTGATTGCAAGATAAGAATAAATTGCTTCATTCTTTCCAACACGAACTCTACGTAAATAAAATTCATTATGCCATGCATGAATACCAGATGAACACCCAAGAGTTAAAGATGATGTACCTGCTGGTTTAATTGTTGTTGTACGAGCAGATTTATTAATATCAAGTATGGAAGCAACTCTTTCATTTTCTTCTCTTGATACTTTAGCTGCTGCTTTTAAATCCAGTTTCGTTACTTTACCAGAACCAATACCTGTCATACCAACACCGAGTAGAGCATCTTTCTCAGTTGTTCTTTGCCAAATAGGGCGAAGATAATGGAAGTCTGTATAACCAGCTTGAAGTGTACCAATGAATGTAGCAGCACGTACTCTTGCTTCTAAATCTTCTTGGTCAGCAACATCTGATACATTTACTTCACAGAGGTTACAAAATTGGAAAGGACGAAGTGCAATTTCACAACATGGATTTGTTCCCCAATCTTTATCGTTAGAAAGATAAATACCAGGTTCACCTGCGTTAGATAATTCTATTTTCTTCCAAAGTGATTTGAAGAATTCTTCAGATACTTTACTACGAAGAAGAACGGCAGAATTATTTGCTCTACCACGTTGCGGATCTAATTCCCACCAGTTTCCAAACTTACATGAAATCATATCGTCATCATCTGCGGAGAAAAGAGAAATGAGAGCAGCACGACGAATACCACCTGCAAGAACTGCATCTGCAATATGGCAAACAATATCATGTACTTCAATCGGTGAAAGTTGTTCACCATCGCCTTTCAAATCAAGAATAGCACGAATTTTTTCAATACAAATTTTAAGTGGTTCAGGACCAGGTGCTTTACCACCACTTGTAATTAAACGAGCACCTTTCTGACGAATATCTGAATAATCAAATCGAATAGAAGAACCACCTGTGAAATAAGACTTTAGTAGTGCCTTAACCGCATCAGCCCAACCTTCAATTGAATCACCAATAAGATAACGACGTTCTTTAGATTTTGGTTTATGAATAGGAGGAAGTTGTTCTACATGGTGCTTTTGAACTGAATAACCTACACCTGTACCGCCAAGTAAAAGAAACATTACTTCAGCAAATGCGCGCCAATCATCAATTGGTAAATACGCACAGTTGTAAATTCTATTTGGTGAAATTTCAATTGGCTTACCACCAAATTGAAGTGAACGCATCGATGGAAGTACTTTTTTATCATAAACAAACTTATAGACATTTTCAATTTCATCTACTAGTTTAGGGTATTTACGTTGGTGCATTTCTTTGTTTCTTGTTACTAACTCCGTCCAAGTTTCTCTTCTATTTACTTCTGGTAAGTAACGAGCATATTTCATATATACTGTTATCTCAGAAAGAATTCTATTGCTAATATTCATTTATTTCTCCATCATTTTTTTTATTGAAAACGTCATTTTTATTATAAAAATCAAAACCACATACGAATAAGTATATGGTTTTGATTAAAAAAATTGGGTTTTAATAAAATTATTTCATAACCCATTTTTCACCGTCCCACCACTCAAAATTAGGTAATTCTGCTTTATAAGCAAACTCATCATACCACTCTGAAATATACACATACGGATAAGAGTGCTCTCTTAACTTATTTAAAAAGAAGTAGTGAACCATTGGTGTTATACCACTTTTATTCAATCTACCCCCAAATGAAGTAGATACATATGGTATATCATCAAACCATTGCAATATCGCAAAAACAGAATCGTCGAAGTAATAGATTTCATGTGGAAGTAAAACAGTATACGCTACCTCATCTAAGACTACGGCAGGATATAAATGCTTACAATTTTCCAATATCTGTTTGTAATCACCGTCAGTTGATACTTTTATTTTGTTCAACCTACGCCTTCTGTTACCAGAAATAGGAGCAATTTTTACTCTAGATGATCTTGACTGATACCATTTTCCATCACGGGTTGGCAACCAACCACTTTCAAACAATTCTTTATTAGATTCACCATCAGGAAAACAAAACAATTCACATAAAGTCGCGCCACTTTCTAAGTCATACTTACCGTTTACGTGACTTACCATTGTTTTCATTCTGTACTCTCGTTTGTGAATAATCATGTATTATTCGTAACAACGAAACATGATAAAACGATAGCATTGTATAAGTATTAGAATCCTTCTAATTCTTTGAATTTTTGTGAAAGTGCTTTCTTTACATTCTTTTCCCCTTTCATAGTAACCGTTACAGTTTTACCCATATCGGAGTTAGGTTCGTATATTTCTATATGGCCAGTCATTGTGTTTACCTTACTTGGAAATGTCATACCATCTGGACCAAACCTATTTTTAATAATATGCCATCTACCTGTACCACCAACTTTATCATCTAACTTTCTTGATAGTGACATTACAAAGTCAGCAATCATCATTTTATTATATGATTCTGAAACCTTACCACCTTCGATAACATCGTCTTCCAATGAAGAACGATTTGCTTGTGAAGCAGTCCAAATTGGAAGTTGATATAAACCTGCAATTCCTCTAAGGTCTTCGTAAATATCGTTTAACTCTAATCTCTTATCACCTGCTTTTGCGGGTTTAATCAAGTCTGCGTAATCAACAATAATCAAATCGGGTGGTTTGCCTTGACTAATACATTTCTCTATATGAGAAGTGAGTGTGTTAATCGATGGAGTTTTTGTTGGATAATATTTAACAATCAATTCACCTTTTAAGTTCTCCATTGCTGATTTAATTTTTTCTTGTGCGTGTTCTTCGGCTAAGTTTTGAAAAGCAATCTTTGTGAAGTAAGCATCGAATCTTCTTGCAACATAATGTTGATTCAATTCAAGTGTATAATAAATAACACGTTTACCTGCTTTAACTGCATTTGCAGCAACACTTACTAAGCCCCATGACTTACCACCACCTGCTGGTGCAACTAGTACACCAAGTTCTCCTTCTGCTAACCCACCTGACATAATGTCATTTATAATATTCCAACCAGTTGGAACACACACTCTCGCACCTTCTGCATAGCGAGATATTACATCAATTTTATATTCATGTCCAATATCTTTGTCCGCTCCTGCTTTAAGTGCATTATCAATTTTCTTTTTAATCAAATCATACTTACCACTTCTTAACAAATCAACTGATTCTAATATCGCTATTTTCATCTTTTGATTTTTACAAAATTCAAGTACAGTATTTTTAACATATTCATCATCTGAATTGTCTGTGTACTTTTTTACTTGTTTAAGTGCATCAACTACCGTTGTTTTCAATATTTTATCTTCTACCACTAGTAATTCAGATTTGAATACATCTGATGTTGGTGGGCTTTTATATTTCTCATAATAAGAAATAATCTTCTCAACTAACCAAGAGTTTGCCTGTGATTCAAAATAAGTTGGATCTATAAGGTCTGACACTTGTTGTAAGAATTCTCTATCTTTCAATAGTGAAATAATTACTTTTGTTTGAAACGTTTGACCGTATTGGGATAAATTATCCTGCATATATATTCCGAATCGTATTTAGATTTCCAAAATTTCTTTGTAACCAGTGTTCAAAATTAGGTATAGCAGTGTATAATTTATCTACTATAAATAATTTGTCCAATTCAATTTTATTTAGTTTTTGGATTTCACCATCGACCATGCCACGTATAGATGATTTAAAACTTTGTGAAATATCAACATCGTGTAATTGCATAATCTTATAGTTAGTTTCTAATACACTAATGTTATTTTTGAGTTCATTGACTGCTTTAGATTTATTATCATACAATTTACAAAATTCTACGAACATATCTAAATCAATTTTTCTTTTTTCTGAAAGTATTGGGAAGTGTTTCAATATTGTTTTTTCACCAAACCCACTAATACCTTTAATGTTATCACTCTTATCGCCTAATAATGCTTTGAATAAAATAAAATTCTCACACCATACTCCAGTTTCTTCTAATAGATTTTCTGGTGTATATAACTTTTTTTTCGTTGGTAAATACACAGAAACTTGTTCTGATACCAACTGTAAAAAATCTCTATCATTCGATAATATAACAGATTTTTCTTTCAAATAAAAAGAAAGGTAGGCAATAACATCATCGGCCTCAATATTATCCATCGATATAATGGTTAATGGCAAATTCTGTAAATAAGTAAACAGACGAAACAGTTGAAACCTCATAGACTTTTGTTCATCCTCAAGATTCTCAAAACCCGCAACCCTATTTAATTTAGATTTATTTGCTCTACCTTCCTTGTAGTTTGAATATATTTTTTTTCTTCTTAGTGAACCACCCTTCCCGTCAAAGACCACAACAACCCGCGTGGGATTAACCATACGGACTGTTGCAGCGAGTGATTGGAGAAAACCAGAAAGACCACCGATATGTTGCCCATCCTCGTTAAGAGTAGGAATAGCTGAAAATGTTCTTATAAATAAGTTCATTCCATCTACAATCAAAACCTTACTATCACGGTGTAAATTACCTTGTAGTTCTTTCTCAGTTTCTATTTCTTGAAGTAGTTTCTGATACTTGTTCATTATAATTCGTCATCAATTGACTGATTTGAAATAATTACTTCATCAATACGAGCAGAGTCAAGTTGTTGGTATTTCATAATTACCTTTTCTGCAATTTCATCATAAACCATTTCTTTTAATTTTGGATGATTCATAATTTTTTCAACAAAATCTTTCGATTGAAATTTAATAACTTCGCCCGTTTCTTTGTTTGTCCATGAATACCAAGCACCTGCTTGTGCAACAAGGTTATAATCTTTCATCGTGGTAAGCCAACTACTATAGTCATCTATGCCAGAATCAAAATAAATCTCGTATTCACATTCTCGTAGTGGTGGACCAACTCTGTTCTTTACTAATTTAGCCTTTACTCTTGAACCAACGATTTCATCATGTCCTTCAACCTTTACTTTAATTGAACCGATTGAAGAGAGACGAATACGAACGGAAGCATGAAACGGAAGTGCTTTACCACCGGGTGCTGTCCATTGATCTGAAAATGCAGGTGCATTTAGTTTTTGACGAAGTTGATTTGTGATAATAAGACAAATGCGTTCTCTACCGATTAAATTTGTTATTTTTCTCATTGCCTTTGAAATGATAAGTGCCTTTGCAGTAGCATAACCATCTTTATCAAAATCTGCAGCCATCTCTGTTTTAGTAGATGCACCGGCAATAGAATCAATAACTATTGTAACCAATTTATTTTTATCGGAAGAACGAACCTTCTCAATAATAACCTCAACCGCTTCAAACACATCTTCCATTGTATCCAATGGAATGTAGAGCATGTCTTTAAGGTTCAAACCAATTGCGGTTAGATATTCAGTAGAGATAGCATTTTCTGTGTCTATGTAAACTGCAAGTCCACCTTTTCTCTGAGTGTTTAGTAGAGCATGTGCTGCTAATAGAGATTTACCTGATTGTTCTAATCCTGTTATTTCACACACTCTACCTACTGGAAATCCACCATTCTTACGATTTGAAATTGCCAAATCAAGAATTGTTGAGCCAGTACCAACCCATTCTTTTACAATCGTGGGTGCATCACTATCACCCTCAAGAAAATAAGCGGTTTTAAAATGCTGTTCTTTGAACTTTTTATTTATTGTTTCTGCAATAACTCCACCGAGTTCATCGGATAAGTCACTCTTTGATTTTGCCATAACGTATATCCCTATTAAAATAAGTCATCGAAAGAAGAAGCAACTGTTGAAGAAGTTACCGCTTTTGTATGTTCTTCTGAATTACTGGTTTTACCCTGTGTGTTGTTTGTAGAACTTTTTACAACGTCTTCGTGTGTAGTTCCCATCCAAGTTTGTAATTGTGATTTTAATTCATCATAAGTTGGCTCTGGATAAAGTTCATTGATTTTTGGTTGCTGTTTAACTTTCTCAAGAACCGCAGGATTTTCTGTAAGTGGTGTTTGTTTTGGTTTAACACGAATAGATGTTTCTGCATACGACTTACCGATTTCTTCTGCTGACTTAACAGTAACTACAATATCACGCCCATTTTTAGGATCGGATAAATCACCGTAATCTTCATCAGCAAAAAATGTTAAAAGTTCTTCATAAATCATTTTACCAAATCCCCAAAACTTTACACCCTCGGATTCTTGCCCACGGATAATAACTGGTAAATATGTTCTCATTTTTGGTTCGAGCTTTCTTCCCATTAGCCAATCTTCTTTGTCACCTGTTTGTTTTAACTTCTCAGCAAACTCAAGAATAGGGTCAGGGCGACCATATGTTACAGGAGAAAGAATAGACCGCTTTCCTATGTTGTAATGAAAGTAAAGGTCAATGAATGGATTTTCTAAGTTGTGAACATAAGGAACAATTCTAATTTGATGTTCACCTGGTTCTGGTTTCCAAATGTTTGAAACACGATTGTTTGTGTTTTTTAATGAAGACAAACGATTTTTAATTGCATCAAGATTGATAGCCATGATGTAACTCCTTAATAAATAATAAATAATGTTGAACTCATATCGTTCAATATGTTAGTACAAATATAATGTTTTAATGTTTAATATTCAAATCTTATGTAAAATAAACATGGGGACAAAATGTCCCCAGTGATTTTATTTATTTCTGTTGTTATACCGTAATAGTTCTTTGAATCGATTAGTTAATTTAATAATGTTATGTAAAATAATATTTACTTGACTAATGATTTAAGATGAGCCTTTACTGCCTTTGCTGTATCTCCTCTCCATGCAGAAGCATTAGAAAGAAAATAAAGAACAATAGTTTTAGCATCATCTGCACCATATCTATCTGATATATTAGTAAGCTTACTCATTGCATCAAGATACGGTTTAGCACCGAAATAAACATTCTTCCAATCTTTCCTAATAAGGGCTGCAATGTCATGCAATGGAGTTTCTTTAGTTAATTTTGGGGTTAGCATCTGAGTTCTAATTATTTCTTTGATTTTCTTACGTAGTTTGTTCTTCAATCGCTCATTTACATTAGACTCTAGTATCTTTACTTGTAATATATCTTTTTTATCTATGGTATCTCCATTGAAAACAAAATTGCCATACATCTTGGCAACTGAACCGTTGATTCCTTTTTTGGTCTTGGTATCTATTGATAATTTTTTATTCATTCTATTAAAATAACTCAACATATCATAATCTAGATCCTTAGCACCTACTATTTCTCCTGGACCTGGAAAGTTTTCATTCGTAGGTTGAATTTTATTTTTCAATCGCTCATTTACTTTCCCTTCTACTTTTGGAGCTTCAATTGGTTTTACTGGTTCTTTCTTGGGTTCTTCCTTCGGTTCTGCTTTTGGTTTTTCTTCTTCTGGAGACTGAACCGATAATTTTAATTCAGAATCAATTTCCCCTGCAATGTTATTAGCAACATTATTAATTACATTTACAAATTTTTCAATTAATTCTGCATCGCCATCAGTAAGTCTTTTACGAATAAACAATCCAATTTTATCAATGATTTTCTGAATATCTTTTTCCCTTTGTTCTTTTTCTGCTTCGGGTAACGGTGTTGACTTTAATGCGTTCAATGATTTGTATAATACTTTTAATGCAACCATATCAGAAAAACGAGAACCGAGAGCCATCAACTTTTCTTTGGATTCACCGTACTTATCATTTAATGAAATTTTTGAAAACCATTTTTTAATAATAGCAGAGTTTGTTGATGGAAACATACTTTTTATTAAACCACGTTTATTCTCTAAAACATTTGAAGCATCAACTAATACTGAATATCCAAGTGGACTAATTGCTCCCGCTGATATTGCTTCTTTTAATTGCTTTTTATTGCTTCTGTGTTTTTTCATTAATATCTCACGGTAATAAGGTTATTTTATTTTGATTTTGAACTATATACAAACTTATACTTGTTTTCTTGTTAAAAAAGTGAAGTTTGTTACCTATTGGTTTTCTATATATATACCCCATTTCTTTTAGGGCATCAACTACCTCATGTTCTTTGTATCCATCAACACCTATAACATTATCAGGCAGTATAGTGATATTAGAGAGTTTATTTTTTAACTGTGTAAATATAGAATCAAACCCACTACTTTCTGTGAGTTGTGAAATTTCACGTAGTTTTTTAACTACTTCTTTTAATACAGTTTCTACTATGTCAGTGCTTTTATTTTTTTTCATGATTAATTTAATTTAGTATAATAATATATAAATATAGTATAAATTTAATTTATAATGTATAAACGTTAACTAATATTATTTTTACAACACGAAATCCATCACGGTTTTTTAACAAAGCGCAATTTCTGTATCTCTCCCATTCAATTGGATATTTTTTATCCAATACACCATTATTTAGATTCATAATAAGTTCGTTCAACGCGTTTATCGTGTAGATAGTGTTGGTTTCTTTTTTCTGATGAACCATAATAGAATTCGGTAAAAATTTCTTATATGTATCCATTACTATATTATATGATAATATAGAATCCTCTTTTGTGTCAAATGACTTAAATAAGAAGACTTTATTATTTAATATAGAAAAGTTTTCTTTTATACTTTGTAAAGTATCATTTATTTGATACTTTCTCGTGAAAGTGCATACCAGTTGTGTTTTCAATACCTCTCTCTAATGTACTAATAAAAATTATCGTCAGAACTTAAATCAACTCCCAATAATACTTTAATCATACCATCTATGAGCTCGTCATCATCTATATTTCTATGAAGTATTTCAGTAAGTACTAATCTCTGTTCTTCATTATTAACGTCAGGAATTTCAACCTTCGTAATATCACTCCACTCCTGCGCTATTTTTAAAAAATCAATTTCCATAAAACACTCCTATGATTCTGTTATCAACTAATATAAATATCAAATTAAATTCTTTTAATAGCACCAAAGTCATCACCAGCATAAACTTTTAATGTCATTCCATCAGTTTCAAAAATATTTTTTAATAAATTTATTAGGTTTTCTTCGTCTGGATGTATATCAAACACGAACGCATCGTACAAATACATAGAGAAAATGGACTTTTTATCGTTAATAACAGGTAAAACAGTTTTAATCTTTTTCACATTATATTCAGTTTCTAACGATTGAAGTATATAATTAAATACTTTATTCGGTGTTGGATCTTGAATACCCCTGAATAGTTTGCCATAGAAGTGAGAATCAACATAACCATCCTTTTCATACCCTTCCCACAACTGATCTATAACCACTTGTACACGTTGGAAGAATGGATGTTGAATAAAGTCTGATGTTATTCTACCATAGATGTTTTGAAACACTCTTGTTTTGAATGCGTCATACTCACCATTCATTCCTAATTCTACTTTTATTTGTTCATATGGGTGGTAGTCAAATTTATAATCTAAAATCCTTGCTAATAACTTAATATGGAAAGCGTCATAATCAAACTGAACTATTTTCCCACCTTCAAATCTTGAGTGAATTTTATTCCGTGTACCGTCTTTTTTATTCAATGCAGAAAAGTTAAAGTTATTCCAAGCATTGCTCGGTCTACTTGTTGCGGTATACCACATATAATTTTGCTTTTTACGTTCATCACCAACAAGAATTTCATTCTTTTCTATTTCATAAAACACATTTGTAAAGTCATTGCAATAATCAATACATTGTTCGGTTATTGTCATTTCACTTCTAAACTGTTCAAACCCCAAAACATATTCCCCAATCTTCTTTGCCCACTCCAATTGATTCGCCAACGGTATAACATGACCTAAATCTTCTATTCTAAAGAACTTAGTGGATAAAACTTCCATCCCCTTTGGATAAAATTCTCTTGGATTAATACTATCACCAGCGTAATAATGTAAATATGAATTCAAATCAATACCTTCATTGAACCCATGATAAAGCATCGCTTTCTTGTTAAACACAAGAGAAGTTGGCGATAACTTAATATGAGTTAATTGAATATCGGAATCGAGTTCATCTGGATGTGTAAAGTTAATATACCTATCTGTACCATCGGTTAATCGAAAGTACAGACCAATTACTGTGGTATCAGAAGAATGCTTGTTCCAATTTGAAAGTAATGGAACACAAACGCACGATTTATCTTGAAACATAAAGGTCAGTTAATATAAAACTAAAAAATTATACGTCATATATACTAAATTCTCTTGGATTATTTAGTAGTGTTGGTAATATACGAGATTTTATTGAATATCTCTCAACAATTCTTAAATTAGTATCAACCACACCTGGTTTTATCAATAAACCGTCTTTATTGAAAACATCATATTCTGGTCCTACTATTTTCCAGGGAACTTCTATCAACTCATACAAATATCTGTTTATGCCCATTTCGTCAGAACCATATCCAGCTGTTTGAGAGTAATCTATTTCAAAAAATACACGATTTGGCTCATTTCTTTTTGAAATAAAAAATCTTCTCATCTTTCCATCTTTTAATTCAGATTCATTTATAACTCTACGAACTGCTCTTGGTGCTTGATATTTATAGAGTTGATGACTACCACCTTGCATTATTTTTTTCTTCTGACCTTTTACAACAGTAAATTGTTTCAAATCTAAATATCTGAAATATGTTTCAGTTCTATCTTTATATCTAATTAACCGTTTTGAACGAATTGGATCCCAATCTGGCTCACTAAAAACTTCGCCAGTAGTGTATCTATGATAAAATCCAACATACTCTTCCCAATTCTCTAATGCCATAAATTCTTTTTCATTAGCAAACAAGTTTCTTTTTATTTGATTTTCAGAATAATATATCTTAGCTCTTAAAGCCATTCAAATACTCCTATTAATTTACTATTTTACTTTGGGAAAGCGCTCTTAAATCTAGCTGCTGTATTTAATGTTGTTTCCCAACCAGCAGCACTTACTTTATGTTGTATAGTTGTTATCGTGAAAAACATTATACCTGCATAATGGGACGGAATTAAATTTGTACTTACTGCGTCTCCGAATTTCCAACCAGAACAACCATCCATTGTTACAGAAAAATCTATTGGATACAGAGCACGCTCCAACCAAGCGCCATCACTTCTGTTTTTCTTTTTTTCTGCCAATGCAGCTTTATACGCGTCACCCCATTGATTATTAAAACCTGTGTCTATTAATTGAACCACTAAATCAGCAAGAGTTTTATCAGCTTCTGAATCTTTCCCTACTCCACCTTTAATAGAAACATCACCATCGCCAGTACCACCACCTCTTGTTGTAAATGCTGCTGTAGCAAATTCAGCCGGTGCTTTACAAGATATTGAAACCGATTTAATCATCGGTTTTGCCATACTTGCAATAATTGAAGTAACACCAATATTCGGAGTAAAATATGTATCTTCGACTGATAATGATGATCGTTTTACTCCTACACCACCACATGTACTAACTTCATCTACAAGCGTTACTGATAAAGCATAGTGTCCTCCTGCTGCATCATTTACTATTTTTACTAATCCATTCAAGAATCCAGTTAAATTTTTCTCATTAATATCAGTTGCACTATCGAGAAAGTGCTGTTTATACATTTCTTTAACATGATCACATGATATTAAAATGTCACCTATATTTGTTACTCCAGTTGTTGTAGCTGTCCTAAATGTGCCAATTCCTGGATTTTGAAAAGTAGTTGCACCATATACTGCTCCAGCGCTATTAAACCACATACATTTCATGGGATAAGCAGATACTATTTCATACCCACTTGTCCAATTTTGATCTATATCAACTTGAGTGATCTTCCCTAAATGAGTCGCTTGCACGGCCTTATCAATAAATTCGCCAATATCTCCAAGTTTTACATACCAAAATTTCTTAACTGGTGGTATAGCGGTAACAGGTGGTGTACCAGGTGGTGTACCAGGTGGTGGAGGTGGTGGTGGAGGTGGAGGTGGTGTACCGGGTGGTGGTGGAACCGCATCAATTGGTGGCACAACCTCTTCGGTTGTTGGTGGATCTGGTTGCCACGGCACACCCAACCAATAATATGTAGGTATCCATTTCGATGTACTAGGACCAGTACCAGACTGACCTGCCGTAACAGGAGTTGCAGTTGGTGGTGTACCAGGTGCACCGGCTGGTACTGGTGGAGGTGGTGGTGGTGTTCCAGGTGCACCTGGTAATGCGGTTGGAACAATAGGATTTAAGGTTGCCATATCTTCATCGATAACCGAAGGTAAGTTTCTACCGTTTATCGATAATTGTTTTGGGTCTAATGGTCCAGAAGCAGGCGGCGTACCAGGTGGTGTACCAGGTGGTGTTCCAGGTGGTGTTCCAGGTGGTGTTCCAGGCGCACCTGCTCCTGCTGCTCCTGTTGCTCCTGTTGGAGGACCACCTGCTTTACCAACTGTACTCGTATCACCTGATTTTCCCAATGCAACGGCAGAAGCGGATACTACTGATGTTGTTGCACTAACAGACATATCAGTATTCACATTCCAATTAAAATTTGTTGTTATTCCTGTAAAGCCGAATCTCGATGCACAAGCAACTGCTGCAAATGTTGACCAACCAAACGCTATCCCAATTGGTCTTCCTGGACTAAAGTAGTTTTTCTCAATACCGCCTAAATTCATACCACCCATAGTCACCAATGGATAAACAGTAAAAGAAAAAGAACCTTTTATCATTGAACCCATGGGTCCTTCGTTTGTAACATCTATACTAGTTAGTAACGGAAATTTCGGTAAGTTACGAGTTTCAGAATACATAGTCAACTTACCTGATGAATCTGACATCAACGGTGAATGTGCAAACCCCAAACCAGTAGGACCTCCTCCAATTTTACCCCAACTTTTTTTACCGTATGCCCAATATAAACCACTTCCAACTCCATCACCTGGTGCTCTAACTTTAGCACCCAATATAGCACCACGTGCGTTTGCTTCTGCAGCACCTGCACCTGCTACCTTTATAAAAACATTATCGTTATTTTTAAAAGCCATAACTACCTCTCATCATTAAAAACATTCAGAATTGCTGCTAAGCCAGTATACTCATCATAAAACGGTATTCTCAAAATAATACCAGATGGAACATTTAACGTGCCTTTTCCCAAGTTATTAACACGTGCAATAATAAACCAAAGACTTTCATCACCATAATATTCTTTTGCAAGAATATCAAGTCTATCACCTTGCTGTGATAATATCTGAACATCTTTGTTATTTCTATAATCTGGATATAATAAAGAAGATAATCTTCTAACCCGTACAACATTACCATCTGATTCTGTTTTTTTTGAGTTGGGTATTATAGCAGATGAGTGGTATCTATTTGGCATAATCTACTTTTAAATTAATTGTACATTTTATAGATATAAATATCATTTTTTTCTATAATTTGTTGAACTTCTTGTACAATAAAGCCAATTTGTATATCACCTATTTGGCCATGGGATAATTATAAACTATTTTAATGTCTATGTTAGTTTTCAGACTAAAAATAGAAAGAATTCAACCCATGACAATTCGTCACGGGGGAACGGTTGGGGGCGGACCAGATGATGGATCTATAATGGGAATTTCATTTACAGGTTTACCAAACTCTGCATCGAGTACAGGATTAGCAGCACCACCACTTGGCGGCAATGTTGGTGCAGCCTGTGTTAGTGCTTTAGTTGGGTCAACGTCCGCTAACACCGCGTCACTTAATTCAGCAACATTTGCTGCATCTAATGGACCAACATCATCGTATGTTCTAAAGTAACTAACTTTGTCACCAGATTTTGGAAGTAAACCATTGTTAGCAGAAGAATCATCATATAATGAGTAGAACGTACCACCTTTTTCTGGTCTATATACACCAACTGGAGTAAATCCAACGGAAACTTGTATAATTTTTGGTAATTGTAATGCACCAGGTGCTGATATGTCAGCTCCCTGTGCTAGTTTATCTTCAGGCAATTGAGCGGTTTCCCAATATCCATTAACATTATCAAATGAATAACTCAGAGAACTAATAAATCCTGGCATTTTTTTGAACAAATTACCAATATTCAATCTACATAATGGAGCTTTCATAAAACCAGATGCATATTCTGGTGCAGTATATCCAGCTAAGAAGTTTAATTTACGCCAAGTTGCTTTCATCTCATCACGAGAACCTATATGTATTGTAAATCCAAAACTAACATCTCTTTCATATCCATCATACATATAAATTGGGTCTCCACGTCCCATGTACTTGATCGGACTCCATGATGGCTTATGATTATCAGTTATAGTATCAAACGACGCTCTAAACACAATTATTTCTGCTGGTTTGTTAGCTGTACCAACTATGTTCAAACTTGAAAAATAGAATTCTATTAAATCATGAGCACCTGGTATATTTGGATTATTGTATGCTCCAGTTTCATATACAACGTCAGAATTTATAAAACCAGAAGTATGTCTCTTAAAATCAATTATATTAATTCTGTCACCTCTAAACTTAGCACTACCGCCACCAACTGTTTTTAATACAGGTACAGACCTACCACCAGAATTCTTATAAGAAACATTGGAAAGAAACGGAAGATTTTTTTGATTTTCTTGTTGTCCATGTTTCCCAAATCCATGCTTATCTTCTATATTGTTAGTATGATAGCGAGCAACTTTTGGATCTGTTGAAAAATATGCAGCCTTTTTTGTGTCTACCAAATCATGTCTAAAGTCATTAAAATCTCTTGACCTACCATTCTCACCACGTTTTACTTTTTGTAATTTACTATAGTTCAATGTCATGTATTGTTTTATTTTTTCTGCATTCTCATCATAGTTACCGTCTGATAAAAGTTTACCATTTCTATCTGCCATATCTTTAGTTCTTGCCTTAACCCTATCTGCAATACTATCGTATCTTGGTTCAAATACTTTTGCTTTTTTTAAAAATTCTAATCTATCTGCTTGAACATAACCATCGGCACCAGCGCTAGATGCAGTATCATTTTCGTACTTAGCACCGTTCAATATGTATACCAAAGAATTCAAAATACCAAAATACTTACCGTCAGACGCCGCTTGTTTTGAAAGTACATCATGGTATTTTTTGTCAGTTAATGCACCATAAAATATGTTTACCTTCATCGTGCTTGGAGTAAGATCACCATCTTTTAAAAATATAGGAGACGTTGTATAAACACCAAGATATGGGTGTGTTGCTCTATTAATAATCGTCGCACCATCACCAAGAGCAGAACCCGGACCACCGTTTTCACTTGAAATTCTAAGAATACTTACATTTCTATTATCGGAAGAGTCCTTTGTTAAAGTATTAAATGCGTTCGGTAATAATTCTTTCATCAATCCAACTAGTCTGTTATAATTTGTTTTATCGGAAGATGTTGGAGTTGCAAGCCCTGTATACACTGATATATCTGTTTTTTCTCTACTTAATGTACTAATCTCATACTTGTTCAATGAATTTTCAGTATCTTCTGTATGAGCAGAACCATGTCTTGATATTCTTTTTAAAGCACTTAATGCACTTGTATTTTGTATCGTCTGTGTCAATGACAATTTATTATAGAACTGATTTATAGGTTTGCCACTCACCGAAGTACTACCTTGATTTGGATCAAAATCAACTATTGGATTCATTGCGTATAGTTTACTTTGACGGTCTTCCCATGCCTTTCCTTTGATAGTAGTTAGCCATTTCGATACGCGTTCAAAATCCCTATTACCTCTATCTTCAACAACTCCAGTACTTGCTCTAAGAAAACCAAATAAAGTATCTGCACCGCTTCCCCATCGCTGTGGGGTTTTTCTTCCTTTTGTTTGAATACCACGAGTAACAAACGGTTCACGTTTATCACCTGCTTCCAAATTCCAAGCAGCATCTACTAAATAAAATTTATCATATTGCTCATCTAATTTACCATTATTTACTGCCCATTTTCTTAAATGTCCAAAAACTTCACCTTGAGTATTAGTTGATTGTTTCAAATTAGTTTCATACGTTTCAGAATAAGAACCTGGCCTTGCTCCAGTTTTTATATTTGGAATCTGATTTTCTAATGTTGATGCAAGCGTACCATCTGCCCACGGTCTTTTACCGAGTGATAATGGTGCAAAGTTCTCGCCATCTCTTGTAGTAGTACCAGAACTTCTTGATAATTGAATACCAAGCCTTTCTTGCGCTGTATTCGTATATTTTAAAACAGGTGATACTATTGGATATAAAGTTCCATCTGATACACTCATGTTTGTTAAGAAACCTCTACGTTCACTTGGTATAAAACCAAAGAAATTAGTAGTAGGTATATCAATAACAGCCGACTTCGGAGATCCAGTTTCAGTAGAGTACGAAGAGTACCTAGAGTTAAGTTTAGTTTGTCCTTTATCTATAAAAAATTTAGTAAAGCCCAACGCATTTGAAAGTATAGATTGACCAATCGCTGTAAAATATTTTGTAGTTGGTGCTTTTACTCTACTTCCATTCCAATCAAATCGTGAGGAGTCTTTTAAATATCGTGATAAATCAGAATTTACTGTTAATTCCGATTGATCTGCTAAAGAGTGGAAACCTTTTTTAGTAAATTTATTTTCTTTATCAAAGAAATTAACCTCTGGTGAATCTATCCGCTTACCATCCCAATCAAACCTTGATGATTCAGGTATATATTTAGTTGGTTCTTGTTGTTGTGCTAAAGCGTGGAAACCTTGTTTGGTGAATTGTTTTGTTATATCAAAGAAATTAACCTCTGGAGCAGTTTGACGAGTACCTGTCCAGTCAAATGTTGATGACTCTGGTACATACTTACTTTCTTCGCTTGTTTCTGCTAATCGGTGAAACCCCGATGTGGTAAATCTATTAGTTATATCAAAGAAATTAACCTCTGGTGAATCTATCCGCTTACCATCCCAATCAAACCTTGATGATTCAGGTATATATTTAGTTGGTTCTTGTTGGATTGCTAATCTGTGAAATCCACTAGTTGTATATTGACCACTTATATCAAAGAAGTTTATAGTGGGTGCAGAATTTCTTTTACCATTCCAATCAAACTCTGACGATTCTGGTACATACTTACTTTCTTCTTTAGTTTTAGCCAATCTGTGAAATCCACTCGTTGTAAACTTACCAGTTATATCGAAGAAATTAACCTCTGGTGCTGAATTACCCTTCCCATCCCAATCAAACTCTGAAGATTCGGGTACATACTTACTTTCTTCTTTAGTTTGAGCTAATCTATGAAACCCACTCGTTGTAAACTTACCAGTTATATCAAAGAAATTAACCTCTGGTGCTGAGCTACCTACACCATCCCAATCAAATTCTGATGATTCTGGTACATATTTACTTTCTTCTTTAGTTTTAGCCAATCTGTGAAAACCCTGTGCAGTAAATTGACCACCTAGATCAAAGAAATTCACTTCGGGTGATGAGCCACGTCCTCCATCCCAATCGAACCTTGAAGATTCCGATATATATTTAGTTGGTTCTTGTTGGATTGCTAATCTGTGAAAACCACTCGTTGTAAATTTACCAGATAAATCAAAGAAATTAACTTCGGGCGCTTTTGGACGAGTTCCATCCCAATCAAACCTTGAAGATTCAGGTACATACTTTGTTAGCTCTTGTTGTAATGCTTTTCTATGGAAACCTTTTTTAGTGAATTTACCAGTTATATCAAAGAAATTTACTTCGGGTGAATTATCAGTTGTACCGTCCCAATCAAATTCAGAGGATTCTTTTATGTATTTAGATTCGTATTTTTTAGCAAAGTTATGAAATCCATCTTCTGTGAATTTATTTGTCAAATCAAAATAATTAACAGCAGGTGCTTCTTTTGTTACACCATCCCAATCAAATATCGATGAGTTTGGTTTATATTTAGTTGGTTCTTGTTGAATTGCCAATCTATGAAAACCGTCAGTTGTATATTGTTTATTCAAATCAAAATAATTTACAGTTGGTACACCACTTGGTTGCCCATCCCAATCAAACCTTGAAGCACCATCTATATATTTAGTATCTAAATTTTGATGAAATGTACTAAATCCGGCTGTTGTAAATCTGTTACTCGAATCAAAGAAATTTACTCTAGGTGCATCTGTTTTGTTACCATCCCAATCAAACGTGGAAGCGTCTTCAACATACATCGTTTCTAACCGTCTACTAAAAGAGTTAAATCCGTTTGTTGTATGAGTGTTCTCCAAATCGAAATAATTTACAGTTGAGGCATTTCTACGTGTGCCATCCCAATCAAACCTTGAAGCATCTTTTTTATATTTTGAGTCAAATAGTTCGTGAAATGTACTAAATCCTTTTTTTGTAAAATCTTTAATTGTATCAAAGAAATTAACAGCAGGTGAATTTGCATAACCACCTTTCCATGTATAATCGGAAGATTCTGGTATGTATTTACTATCCAATCTGATTGGTAACTTACCGAACCCTTCTGTTGTATTAGCACGAGTCCAATCTAAAAAGTCAACAGTTGGTGCTTGTTCCCTATTACCAATCCAACCATACGTAGAAGAATCTAAAACAAAAGCACTTGAAAGTCTTTCAGTAAATATTTGAAATCCAGTATTTGTATACTGATTTGCTATATCAAAAAAATTAACGGGAGTTAGTTTCTTAAAAGTTAATTGTGAAGAATCCGTATTAAATTTAGTATCACCAATCTTTGCAAATTTTAAGAATCCCTCCGCATTAAAATCACTCATAAAGTTAACAGATGGTGAAGACTTTATTCCACCAGTCCAACCATATAATGATTTTCTTTTACCAGGTGTATCGTAATTTGTAACCATCAATTGTGCATTAGAAATAAATCCATCAACGTGTATGTCAGAAAACATATTAACACTTTGAACACCGTTGGTTGAAAACAAAGACTTACTTGCAATATCGTTTCTACCTGATAAGCGTTGTGGAGCTAATCGCATAAGACTTAATTGACTTTCTTCTTGATCATACTTTGTACTTGTATTATAATTTCTTTTACCGGCAAGTATGGTAGATTTAGGTACAGTTACTCTCGAACTTGCAACAAATTTTATTGGCTTTCCATCTAAATTCAATTCACTAATATCTTTTAATTTGTCTGTATTACTTTCTAACCTCAACACTTTAGTATTTGGATTTACAACAAGTCCTTCTTTAATAGTATCAGTTATTATGTTTGGTGTACTTGCTGCTCTTTCAAATGTAAGTTCTTTTTTTTGAAGTGCAATTTCTGGATCAATTATATTATTAATGGGAGAAAATAACTCTTTATTTATTATTATAAAGTTTGAATTCTTTTCAAACGATAACGGTACTGAATTGATTTTTATATTTGGATTTGTTATATTATCGGTAGAGGAAACAGTATCAGTATTTATTTCTGGTGATTCTATATTTCTATCATAAGTTAAATTTGTTTTATTTATTTTCGTTTCTGGATTAACAACATTGTTTGATGTATTACCAGAATTTGGAGATTTATTTGGTGTTTTATACTCTTCCAATGATGAAACCAATAATTGATTTGGTATTATATTGGATTTATTATTATTTTCACCTATAACTGTTTTTACTATTTCAATATTAGAGTTATTCAATTTACTAACAAATTTTTCAATTTGTATATTTGAAAACTTAGATGCTATTTGTTCAAGCGGAACATTATTTAGTCCAGTTCTTAATATTTCTGTATTTTGTGGTGAATATATTGAAACCGAATTAATAAGTAAATCTAAACTCTCTGGATTTCGTTTATCATCAACCTCAGTTGAAATCTGTCTTTCTTCTAATGGTAATTTATTTTTTGTAGGTGGTTTTGATTCTACTTTAGAAGAATTATATCTTTCCTCTAAACTCATAGATTTTGATTTTACTATATCATCCAAATTAGTAGAATCCAATCTATCTTCTAACTTTATATCATTTTTTATTTTTTTTATTTCATCTAATTTAGTTAAACCAAGTTTGTTGGCTAAACTTGGTTGCATATTTGATTTTTTTATATCATCTAATTTAGTTTTACTTAAACTATCAACTAATTGTTTAGGTGCAGGTTTTTTAATATCTGGAATTTTATTAATCAAAGAATCAGTTATTGGTTGAGCTGTTGCAAAGTTTTTATTGCCAGTTGCACTCGATGCTTCTGGAGTATTTTTCTCTTCATTAGAAACTTGCGCTCTATATTTAGAAAGGTCGGATTTTAAATCTACTAAAGACATTTGCTCATTCTTCCATTAGTTTCATATAAATATAAACATAAAAATATTATGTTAAATTCTACGACCATACGAATTATCAGCATTCGATGTATACGATTTTTTCAAGTTTAATTCTGTACTAATCGTATCAATTATTTTATCACCAAACTTAATAATTGTTGGTTGAGAAACCGCGGCTGTAAGTACTGATATTAACTGATCTAGTTTTTTCTCAACACCAGACATATTAGCACCACTTGTTGCAGCAGCTACTCCTCCACCTACACCGGTTGTTGGGGCAGGATTAGCGGTGGTTGTAGTTTGTTGTACCGTAGAAACAGCACCCGCTAAAACAGGTGTACCCGCATTAGATGTTGGTTTTATGGTTGACGTTCTTTTTTCTGCTCCCTTTTCCCCTTCTTTTGTATCTGCTTCCCCACCCCCAAACATTGAGCCAATACCACCCACAATCGAATCCATTACTTTTGACGCTTTAGAAGCAAGTGAACCCTGATTCATTTTTTCAAATACTTGACCAAGTTTTTCAATATCCAAGCCTGCAATAGTATCGGCAAGAGTTTTTAATGAAGTGGAGACTTCAATTAAACTCTTTGCAGAAGCAGATAATTTTTCTGGACTCAATTTATCCAATAAATTATTTATCTGAGATAATGGACTATCACCGCCTAATAACTTACCAACCCCTTCCATTAAAGCACTACTCCCCATACTTTCAAGTAAAGACACAAGTGCATCTTTGAATTCATCAAGTTTTCCTGTATCAATACCACCAAGATTCTCTGCCATCATTTTCATAGCAGAAGACATAGCAACTATTGCCGTCGCTGCAGTTGTTAATTTTTCAGGTTCTAATTCTTTTGTTATTTTAACAATTTGTTCTATTGGACTCTCCCCTCCTAATAATGAACCAAGTCCAGCTAATCCGGCACCGATGCCTCCACCTGCACCAAACGCTGCAATAGCAACACCTAACGCAGTTACGCCAAGTGCAACTTTTCCTAAGTTTTCTCCATCAAGATTAGCCAGTCCCATTAACTTGTCAATTATTCCTATTATACCACCTGCAACTGCATTAATTATTTTAACAATAGCTTCACCAACTACTGTTATTATACCACTTATTCCGTTAAATGCAGTTTCCATGAGTGGCACAACACCTTCCATTGCTTTACCGAGAATCCACATTGCACCTGCAAATACTATAAGAGCAACTCCTAATACAGCAAGAACACCTGCTCCCACGAGAAATAGTGGGGCAAATGTGCCTAACAACGCTGCAATACCAACCAATCCAAGAAGAGCAATCCCTGCTTTTGCTAAATCTTCCCATGCAATTGACGCGAATAATTGTAGTGCAAGACCAACAACACCTAAAGCAACCCCAAGTATTAACATTGCGGCTGCACCTTTTATCATTTCTGTACTTGCCTTACTCATCAAATATGCTATTGCAGCCAAACCGAGAAGAGCAACACCTGCTTTTGCCATTGCATCCCAATCTGTTTTCATAAATTCTTGAACAGCTTTTGCAGTAATAAACAATGCAACAGAAAGAATAACCAATGCAGCGGCACCTTGAATCATTTTTTTTGCATCTATTTTATTAAATGCTTCTACCAAAGAATCCATGAAACCACCACCCTTTGCACCTTTTGCATCTGGCATTTTTGGTATTTTAGCCCCTCCACCCTTTCCTAACGCTTTACCTGCAACCTTTCCAAATTTACCACCCACTTTACTAAGTGAACCACCAATATTTTTTAATACTGATTTACCAACATCTGCTGCTTTGTCCTTCAACATATCCATACCTTTACCAAGTAATGCCTTACCAGCAAAAGCAGCTCCAATCGCAGTTACAACACCAAGGATTCCACCAAAACTGGATTTAACTGTTTCAACCTGATCAGTCAAGTTACCTGCTGCATCTTTTACATGAACAGTAGATGCACCAATATTTGAGATAAATCCAAGTATAGACATAAGTGGTGTAACTATGGCAGAGATAAATCCAAATACAGATTTAATTATAGGAACAATCGCTTTAACAGAACTCCCTACCATATCCATAGTATCACCTAATGAATCACCTGCCATTAAACTATCAAGCAAAACAGTTGCGATTTCTAATAACGGTGCAATAATTTTCATTGCCTGTTCTTTCAACTTAGTCATTGCATTAGTCATTTTCTCTTGTAATGTTGCAGATTCTTTGTCTGCTGCCAATTTTTCTATATATGCTTTTTTAGCAGCATCAGTAGTTGTAGATGCTTCTTTTCTTAAATCTGCTGCATTCTTCAACTGTAATTCTTCTAATTTAGTTGAGTCTAAATGAGCGTCTTTCAATTGCTGTGCCTTCGTCAACATTTCTGTCATCTCTTCAACTTCCATTCCCATTGCTTTTGCCATTGACTTCTGTTGTAGACGATTCATAGACTGAAAGTCCGCTAAAGAACCTGCTTGATGTAATAACTCGTCTTGTAATCCGGCAATATCACCCTGTAATGCAAATTGACGTGCAGCATCAAGATTCAAATTTTTACCAGTTATAACCCTAGCTTCCATTTCCGCTGCAAGTGATGATTCAATATCCAACATACCATCACCAATACTTTGAACTTTTTTCAAATCCATACCCAACATTTTAGCTTTTTGTGCTGCAGCGACTAAAGCCACACTTCCACCTTTAAATGCAACTGCAACTTCCTTTGGTACGGAAGCAAGAGTTTTCATTGCTGCTTTATCAGTCATTAAGCCCTTTGCCATACCTTGACTTTTATTAACAAGTGAACCCATTGATTCACCTGTAAGTGTAGCAAGTGATTTTATGTTTCCAATTTCTTCTGTACTCAATCCAAATTTTTCACTAAGAACGGTAGCATCTTTTGTAAATTGCTCTAACGCTGTATTTCCACTTTTTATCTGAGCAGCTACATCAAGACCACCGTATAACTCACTAACAGTACCCATTCCTTTAACAACTTGCATAGTATTAACACCAACAAGTCCCATATCGGAAGCCAATTTTTGTGCAGCACCTTGAGTTGCAAAAGCCTGTTCTTTTGTTCCACCCATTTCTTTTTGTATGTCTGATACTTGTTGGTCTGCTTCACCAAACAAATCAACTAACATACTAAGACCTTGTGTTAATAAACCAATTCCAAGTGCAGCAGAAAATTTACCAGCAAGACCTATCATAGATTTCAACCCACCACCTGCTGCAGCAAATGCTTTACCAAAGTCTTTTTCATTGAAAGCAGCATTTGCTGCTTCTTTGAATTTTGTCTTCATATTTTTGGCAGTTTTATCTATACCCATTAATTTACCAACTTTATCAAAGGATGGCAATCCAGTAAAAATGTTTGATACTGCGTCCGTAACTCCTGCAAAAGCATCTTTAACAACACCCATTTTTGCAGCCTGTTGTTCTAACGCTTTATTTTCGATTTCTATATCGGTAATTCTACCCTTCATCAGATTTAAAGTTTCTTGTGCTGCCTTATATTGTTCAGCAGTCATTTTATCTTTTTCTTGAATTAACTTTTGTTCATTTACTCTTAAATCTAATTCCAATTGAGTTAAATCTATACTCTCATATATACCGTTCGTTGCATTTGCTTTTGCTTTGATCAAACGGTCTTCATAGTTAATCATATCAGCTGCCAAATCACCAGAACGAATCTGTGTACCAAGGAAGGTTTCTTGCTGTTTTGCTGAACCAATCTGTAATCTTTCGGTAATTTGCATTGAATTTGTGATTGCAGTATATGCTAGGTTTTGGTCATTGGTGTATTGCGCTACTTTTTCTGAATCTTTACCTATTGCTTTCATTAAAGCAGATGAGGATGATTGATCCTCGATAACAGATTTTTGTGAATTTTGTAGTTGTACTGTTAGTGATGATAATCTCGATGTTAAATCAAACAGTTCATTTGTATTATCATTAATTGTTTCCGTGGTGTCTATTGTTTTCTTACTTCTTTTTTCCGAATCGGTTTCTATCTTTTCAATTTTTTTACGAACTTCCTCTTCTTTACCCACATTATTTAATCTGAGTGCATCTAATTTTATCAACTCTTTAATAGTTGAAACAGAGGTTTTTTCCTGACCAACAATACTTTCTTTTAATTTCAGTATTTCTTTTTCAAGACCAATCCGCTCTTGAGTAAGTTTTTTTATTTCTTGCTCTAATTTTTTTTCGTTTTCGGATGCCATAATTTCTTCGGTGGTTCTAAAAAAAATAGTTCGTATAAATAAATATACGAACTATGATTATTTTCTTCTAAATGAAGGTACTGGTGGTGAAGCAAGACTCTGTTGCTTTTTATATTGCTCACTATTTTTATTTTCATCATCTATTGCTTTATTTATACTTCGTATATAAAAACGTCTAAGATGAATTGGCATATTATAGACTTCGTTCCAAGTAAAACCACCTTTTCCATAATAACATAAAGAAAATACTTCTTCGTGAAGTCCTAGCTTATAATCAATTGCCAGGCCAAAAAAACGATACCCCCATGGGTATCTCCATCTCCTTTACCTCACCTGTAACATCTGAGATAAACGTAAACGTTAAATCTAAGTCAGGTGAAATCGCTTTAACATATTGTCTTAAAGCACGAGAATCTGCTGCAAATAATTCATTATCAACGAAATTATTAACAGCTGCTCTACCATGCTCACCATCTACTGCAATAATAAAATGTTTGAGTCTTGTTGTAAGCTCCCTATCAATACCAGATCTTACAATTGTTTTGTTCATAGTCTTTAATTCGGATTGAACTTCTTTCTCGATACCATGTGTCATTAGGCGGAACGTTACTACTCGTTTAGAAATTGGTAATTCATAATCAAACTCATTAACATGGTTCTCAAATAAGCTGTAATCGACCTCCTTGTGCTCGATTTGAGTTAAATCTACTGTTAATGATTGTTTTGTTCCTGATGAAAAGGGGTCTTCCACTTCTACTTGATAATCTTTACCATAGCCCAACACCCTGGCTGCAATCATGATTGCGTTCTTATCACCAACATATAAGTCATTGTAATTGACTGGAGTTACAATCAATGACTCAAACAACTTGTCTAACACAACTCCTTGTTTAATAAGGTTTTGTGAAGTTAAAATATCTTCGTCTTTTGCAGTCATGTATTTCATTTCAATAACACCACTTGCTAATGGATGATTTTCTGGATAAATTAAACCCCTGGATGGAAGTGGTATCATTTCTGTAGGAAAATTTGTTCTTTTTACTTCTGCGTGTTTATGACCAGACAACAGTCTTTCTTTAATTTCCGAATCTGTCATTTCTCCATCAACTTTTGGCATTTCATAGCCCGTTGGTACTTTTGACATAACTAATTCCTATAACAATTTATAATATAACATCTTTGTAACAAATATAAATATAGGTACATTAAAAATAATGTACCTATATATTTCTTTTTATATCTAAAATATAACTTACCATTACTATCAAATACATATTAGTATTGAAGAATAGCGTAATCGTATGCTAATGTGAGAGAAATCTCAACAAACGCATCATTCGCCCAATCCATATCCCCAAATGTTGTTGCTGTAATGAAAGCACCTTTCAATGTCCATTCTTCAATTTTATCACCAACTGGTCCAAGTGTGTGTAAGGTAATATCTTTCTTATAGAAGTCAGAGTAACCATCACGACCCGTTACAGATTCATGTGATAAACGAACCCATTCCATTACCGCTTGTGCACCAGATGGTACAATTGGATCATACAATTTAATAGTAATATCTTGCCATTCACCCTTACCTTTAACTTTTCTCTTAATATTGATATGATCAAGTGTGATAGGGTTAAAGCTAATGTTAGGTCTACCAGCGCCCTTTACTAAATAAGAAGGTACACCTTCGATGTACATAACAAATCTATTTTGTAGTTTAGGCTCAAACGGAGTAAAAAAGATCTCCGTGGAATTGAGTAGTTCAGCCATTTATATCTCCAAATTTAAAATATTCTTTTACATAAATATATTGTTTATAAAAAATGTGGGGAGAATATTTAACTCCCCACCGTTAATTTAATTTTATGCACCAGGGAAAGCAGCACCTGTTGATTGAATATTAAAGTCAAGAATAATAAATTCTGCTGTTTTAGCCGGCTGTAAGAACAACTGACCGTAAAGAATGTTACGATCTATAATATCAGGGGTATTATTACTTTCATCCATGATAACACGGAATGCGTATATACCTTGACGTTGTTGAATTGACTCAAGATACGGTGTCACTATATTCAAGAAACGAGTTCTTGTTTGTGAAGTGTTTTGTTCAAACACTAAGTATCTTGTAGAAGAAGCGATAAACTTCTTAGCTGCAATCAACAATCTACGAACATTGATGCGGTCAAGAGCAGATGGACGACCTTGAAGTGTTTTTTGACCCCATACACATACGCCAGTTGATGGAAATACTGCGATAGGATTAATACGTGCTTCATATAGTGTATCACGCTCTGATTGTGTTAATCTGGATCTTACTTCAACTACCTCTGTTAAACCGCCACGATTCAAACCTGCGGGCGCAAACCATTCAGCAGACACACGGTCATTGAATGCTATTACACCAGGAAGAACTACTGATGGTGGAACCCAGATTGGTTTATTTCTATCAGAATCAAGAATTTTAACCCAAGGATAATATGTTGCTGCGTAATTAGAATCAAATCCTTCTGTTGCAGAAGTTGCAGTTGAAATATTATCTTCTAATCCGTTTGCATCCATTACATAGAAAGCATCACCACGATTTTCACACATATCTTTTGCGTATGTTGTTACTGCAGAGTGAAGTGTATGTAATAAACCAGGTGCTACAACCATGTTAATATCAAATTCATCTGCATTTGATATTGCATCAATTGCTTTCTTATATGATGTATAACCGCTTGCAGAAGTATTTGAAACATCAAATCCTTGTGTATTACCGGCTAAAATATGATAACCAACTTTCTTTTGAAGATTTGGCTTATGACCGTCGAATCCACCTTGGAACGGTACAATGAACTTACGAGAATCTAACGCTGTATTTGTTGTTAAGTCTATAGATGAACTATACGCAGTTGCAGATGATGGGAAACTTGCACCAGGATTTTGTTGAAAATTACCAAGATAAAAATCTACATTCGAACCAGTTGATTGATTTGCTACAATTGGTAATGAACGTAAATAGTTAAAATTATCTGTGTTTGCAAAATCAAAATTAAAGCCCCAATATACACGTCTGTTATATGCACTACCAGCAGTTTGATCTGTTACATAAGTAGTTGCAGCAGGTTGTGTGAACGCACTTGGTATTGGTGATTTTAAAGCACGGAATCCAAAAGGAACTAAGTTCTCAGAAACACCACCATTCTTAACACCTTCAGTAACTTCAACACGAATATATTTTGATTTATTAGAGTAGTCCCCGTTAACAACAACTTTACCCTCATCGGTAACTGTAATATATCTATCACCGATTACTCTACCAATGAATTTTGGAGAATTTGGATCTAAGTTACATTTGAACTGTTCAATAACAGCAGGTCTTAAATCATCATCTTCAAAAGTGAATGGTGTGGTTGGTAATTTAGATTGATCAACGTGTCTAACAATAACATCAAAGTCACCAAAAAGTGAACCAGCAATTGTTCCAGCAGGACGAATGTTTGAAATACCAACTTTTACTTCATAGTTTGAATGAATACCATGTGATAATGTGGAGAATTTGAACAAGTCAGTTGCAAAAGAGCCTACTTTTTGTGATGTAACCCACGGAGTAGATGCTTCAAGATAATCGTTTGTAAAGTCCCATGGAGAACCAGCAGAGCCAGTTTCTATAAGTATAGTTGTAGCACCATCTGCTGCAATAGAAGCAGACGCCTGCTTTTTGAAGTTCACGTAATTGTAAACTGCATGTGTACCATACGGATTATATCCATAAATATCACCGATATATGCAGTATTTTCTGGATCAATAGACGCACTAAATGGAAGACCGTTTTCACTTGTAGCGTTTGTAAAAGTTGATGTGTCTGTTGTGAACGTACCAGAAACGTTTAATACAAAAGAACCACTTTTATTTGATGTAACTAGTGATTTAGCAAACAAAGAAGTTGAGTCTGAATCTGTTACAACAAATGTTGGATGAAGAAACGAAATAAGTTTTTTACCCCATGAGCCAGTTGCAACAATTGCGATTGGATGTTTCAAAGAGTAACCACCAGAACCCAACACTCTTACGATTGTTGCACTTCCAGCATTATTCAAATAACTTTTAGCGGTATATGGCAAATACGATTGCTCATACGAACCACCAAATTTTGTTACAAAGTCTGCGTACCCTTCTACCATAGTTGGAACGAAGGCCGGGCCTTTTAGTGTTGGTCCAACAAGAGCAGCTCCAATTGCACCAATTCCTTGTGGAAGGAATGATTGGTCCATTTCATTGGTAAAAACTCCAGGACTTACAATTCTTTCGTTAGCCACTAGTATCTCCAAAAAATTAGAAAATTAAATATACAAATTAACCATAACAATGATCATATACTCATATAAATATAGATTAAAAATCTCTAAACTATTGTGTAGATGGAATAAATTTACCAGAGTCTAAATCAAGAACACCATCGCCATATTTATCATTTAACGATGCTACAAGTTCTTTTTCTTGTTTCTGTAATGATTCATACTCTTCAAATAACTTCGTACGTAACTCTTGCATATTCTTCAATCTATCATTTAGAAGATACAATTCAATTTCAACTTGTCCAATTCTTGCAGTTGTTGCCGCATAATTCGATTGGAGTGATTTCACAATTTCAATATCATCTTGTGAAAATTCTTGTTCCATAACATTTTCTTGCTCGTCTGCCATATAAAACCTCTTAAAAAAATAAAAAATATAACATTAATCTTCCGTTTCAGATGGATAAACACCTGGTGCTTTACTATCTGAAATATCAAACATTCGTTGTTTTTTGAGTTCCCATTCTGATAATAGTTCACTCTTATTCTGATTTATATTACCGAATCCTATTCCGCCTCCGTTTCCATCATATACTGCATTTGGGTTCATCATGGAGTTGATGTCACCGAACATTTCAGATACAAAAGATATTCTGTTTGGAGAAACAAGTCTTTTTGTAGTTGATTCTGCAGCAACGTGCTTTGGTAATAAATATCCGTGAACAGTAAGTTGAAATGTAGCCTTTACAATTCTATCCTGTCCTGTTGCATTAACATCTTCAATTCCAACCGAATCTAACATTGTTGCAAACTTAAAAAAGTTCTTGTCACCGAAAGATTGTCCACCATAATATATAAAATTTTCAATTATAGTATTCAATTGAACTTGATATTCACACCATACTATAAAATCATAAGAAACATCCACATAATCAGGCATAGGAGTTGCAAAATACTCATATTGTCTTTTTTTAGAGTATTGTGTACTAAACTTATCATAAGGCGTCATTGTATTATATTGTTGTTGTAGAATATAAGCAATTTGTTTGGACGATGCTACCTTATTTCTTTTTATAGTTGAATTCAAATTAACACTCGAACGTCTGAACGTTATAAGTGGTGCAATTGTTTTTCCTTTTTTATCACGAATGAATCCATCCTTCTGAATTGAAGCCCACTTTTCAGCGTTTGCATAAATACTTGGAACTGCTATAAATTCACCATTATCTTCAATTTTTAATTGCATTGTTTTATCAATGAACGATTTTACAGCGAAATCTATATCATATAATGTAACACCAACATTTCTAACTCTATCTTTATCTCTACGTATCTGAGAGCCACGATCTATACCAAGATCCACTCTCGGTTGTTGTTGTAGATTTTTATCATCTATAAAAGAATCCCGTGTTCTTCTTAGTGGTGGTTTTCTATATCTGGAAGAGTTTTGCATTATATGTTACTCGGTAAATCATTTGAATCTGTGATTACACCTGGTCTAAATTCTTCTATATGAATTCTTGAACGTCTTGTTAAGTGAGTGTTGGCAATAATAGAAACATTATGTCCCCATCTTTCCGTTGCAAACGAATAATCTGGATTTTTTCCACCAAAGTATTGATTTTCTTGAATTGCATCAATTTCCCACCATTCACCATTATACTCAACTACATCACCAACCTCTACAAATAAATCATAGTCTTTTAATAGTTCACGAATAAAAGCAAAATCACATACTTGATTATAATCTTGTCCAAATTCACTTCCCTCATACGTCTGAGGTTGACGGTTTATTAAGGCAGATATTTTCACAGGACTATGATATACCTTTTTATCAGATTCATTGTATATATTAGTTTTTGTATTATCTATTGACAATTTATACAACGCAACTTCCGTATCTATAATGTCAACAATAAGTTCCATGTTAAACTTATGAACAAGTCCTGCGTCTCTTTGTCCGTGAAATAATGGCATAAATTATCCTATATAAATTGCTAAAGGTGTGCCATTCAAAGAAACATTCAAGTGTTCTGTTTCTGCTCTTTTTGCTTCTAACAATTTTGAACGTGTCATTGATTCTAAAATAGTTCTTAGTTCAGTAACAAGAGCTTGTTTTTCTGCTGTTGCAGCAGAAAGTAAATCAGCAGAGTTTAGTGTTGTTTCACCATTTGGAATTGGAATATTACCATACTTACCACGAATATATCCTAACATTTCTTTTGCTAGAGCAAGTGTATACGCAAATATCCATCGATGACCAACTGAATTTATACCCACATAGTTCATAAGCGAATACGGTGCATTTGAAATATCGGATACTTGACCGACTGGATATTTAAGTGGGTTTGACCGTTCTTCTTTTACTATGTATTCAATCCATAAAGTAAAATCTTTAATAGGAAGTGGAAATATTCTAAGTTCATTATTTATTAATTCAAATGAGTAAGAAGATTTTCGCATCATATCGTTAAACTCAATCGCTTGAACCCGCAATAAATCTGCGTACATAGGCATCAACGTAAAAGAAACACCAGTAGAATAAGCACCAAATCCGAATGTATCCAACATCGCTTGATTACCTAAATATGGATCATAGAAACGCATGGAAGCAGGTGGTGCATAGTGATGAACTCGTTTTATTTCTATCGAACCAGTTGGTGCTGCAATGTCTCTTATCAACGTATTCAACTTATATTTCTGCTGATTTGTTTTTACCGCTATTGAAGCAGTATGAAATGTTACATTTCCGTTAGTAAATGTTTCACTACCATACTCAGTTGCTAATTGAATCAACGGTCCCATATTAGTTGAAATATTTCTATGAGTTAGATTCGATGCAGTAGGTGAACCCATGATACTCAACATATTTTGTTGAATATTATATTGATTAACGTGATTTGAATATTCTGCTACTGCTTCTTCAAAACAGGCATAAAAGTTTGCAGACTGTAATTCAATATCAACTAGTGGATAACCAAGTCTTTTAGCACACCAATCAGAAACGTTATCAGCGTCTGTACGAAAACTTGCCTCAGAATCAAAGTAACCAAAAGGCGTACTACCAGTTGTAAAACTAGATGAACCCGGCCAAATTGGAATTTCTGTCATTTACTTCTCGGTTTTTGTATCTTCAAAATATTGTAATATACTGTCAACAATAGGATGGCGATGATTTGTTTTTAATTCATATACCCCCAATCCTTCAATTTTATTCTTCATATTATATAAATATGGTAAACCAGAATCTTTCTTTTGTTTTAAGTCAATTTGATTTGCATCACCGGTAAGAATCATCTTAGAATTAACACCAAGTCTTGATAAAATCATCTCCATTTGTGCTTTAGTTACATTCTGTGATTCATCAACGATTACACATGAATTAACAAACGTTCTACCGCGAAGAAAACTTATAGGAGCAATTTCTATAACATCTTCTTGCATTAATTTTTCAATCTTTTGTTTACTATATAACATATTCATATTTGCTTGTATCGGAGATACCCATGGGTCCATTTTTTCTTTCATATTACCAGGTAAAAACCCAATGTCTTCATTTGAAACAGTAGGTCTTGTTATAATTATTTTTTCAACTTCACGATAGAAAAGATATTCCAAAGCTATTTGCGTTGCCAACAAAGTTTTTCCCGAACCTGCTTTTCCCACAAATACAGATATTGTATCGTTTAAAACACTTGATTTTATATTTTTCTGTTCTTCATTTAATTTTAATTGAAATTCTATCTTATTCTTTATTACCCGTCTTCCTTTTTTAATGCCAGAAGTATTTACACCAGTAATTTCTTCGTTGTGTTCATCATGTGTAGTGGCCATGCTCACTCCTATAATAATTTAGAAAGGGTTTCTCCTAATGCCTTAACATCTTCTTCGATTTTTGAAAAAACACTATCAAGTTTTTCAGTCTTATGTGTCCATTCAAAACCAACTAACGCTATTAATTCTTTACCTTTGTTGATTGGATATACGACTGCAGATTTTGAACCCCTCTGTAAAAAAAATGCTTTGGTTATTAAATCATCAATATTATCCACATTTGGATAAACTGCCTTATGATTTACCACATCTTCTATAAACCTGGAATATAATGATATAGGTAAGTTTTGGTATTCTTTGAATTCTGTACTTACACCTTCTTCCAACGATTCAAATGAAGTTGAAATTTTAGACATTGATTTACCAGTTTGATATTTACCACCGTTATGACGTTGAAAAATAAATCCGCGTTGGCATTTATATTCAGTCAATAGTTGGTCAAGTATTGTTTGAATAAGTTTTGAATGGGTAATTTCTTGAGTAAGTTTTTTTTGTTTGTACTCACCATATTTGTATTTGAGAAACCACGAAAGTAACACACCTAACAGAGTTGCTGCAGATGATATGCCTAATCGTATTATGTCTATATATTCAATATGATTTTCCATTTGTAATAAATAGAATTAAGCATAAAAAAAGGTAACGAATTAGCTACCTTTGTAAAATTTAATTTCATTAATTACTGTTTTGTAAATATGTTGTCAAGTTCTTTTTCAAAGAAAGCACCGAGGTTTCCAAACTTAATAGAATATAAAATATCTTTTATTTTTTCTCGAATATCACTATCCCACCAAATACGCTTTAATCGCATGAATGCAGCAAATAAACCTGGAGCATCCATTGCTACATGAAATCCAATTGAAGTTATAATAACAGCGAATACGGAATTAGCTATTTTTTGTTTTTTATCCATCGGAACTTTATCAAAGCCAGGTACACCAACGTTCAACATTCTCATAATATCATTTATATAAAATTGATGCAATTTATCTGCACCAGTCCTCAGTAATTCTGCTGCTTTAGTTTTATCGCCAATACCAATTTCTTTTGAAATAAAATCTATACCGTCAGCAGTAACTCTTGCAACATCAGGTGCTGAAAGTGCAACCGCGGTAACTGTTAATGGATCAAATGAAAATTCCTTAACTAAATTAGAAGACTCCTCGACTTTTATTTCATCGAGGAGTTTCTTTAATTTTATGGTATTTTTATTCATTTTTGATTGCAATTATTCTGTAATAAATAATAAATTACCGTTCTGCATTTTAAATTCACCCTTTGGTGAATATGATTCTGCCTTAGGAGCAGCACCACCTGCTTTTTGAAGAAACGGAACAATATTAATTGCAATAGTTGCAATAGTCCATACCATCAAACAACTTTTTACTGTTTTTATAAGTGTCTCTGCTGCTAATATAATTGGACCAAGTCCTGGAATAAAGAAAGCAGCAATTGCAGGACCAGATGGTGTGATTGCCTTAACAGCAAGTTCTATAAGTTCGGAAAGAATACCACCAATTATTACAAATTTAAAAGCGCCAGGGCCACCTAATAACTTTACGGATTCGGAATATTTTGGTAACACTTCTTTACCAACAGCAGCAGCAACTGTTTGTGCAATTTTTGCAATAGGAATAAACAATGCCTGTAATATTTTTACTGACCATTCAACTACACCTTTTAAGAAAGGATTTTTGATAGCACCTTCAATGTGAGAAAATCCACCACCTTCAGCGATGAATAATCTTCTTTCTGAACTGTTGAATAATTCATTAACAACATCAGAATTTGAAAGTAACTTGTTTCTTTCTTTGATTATATTCGCATTCATTTTACGAATAGATTCCATTGTTTTCAAATCTTCTAAACCACCTTCTGCCTTAGCTGGTTCAACTTTTACGTCTTCGGTGGGTGTTGCATTACCAGCAATCATATCCTTTTCCCATTCCGGAGCACCAAACCATTTGGTATAGAATGTTTTTGTTATGTAAGTGTTCGTATCTGTCATTTCTTTAACTTCTTTTAAGAAAGCATTTTTATCAGTTATCTTTGCAAGACCTTCTTTTGCACCGTCTGTGACTTTAGCAGATGCACCTTTTGCCTTATCTGCAAAAGAACCAAATGCCTTGACAAATCCATCTTTACAAGCACTTGCAACTTCTGTTACCAAATCTTTGAACTCGCTCCAAACCGCTTTTACTTTTGACCAACCACCGGAAAGTGCTTCTTTTGCTTTGTCACCAAGACCTTTAAGACCATCCCATATATCACCGAAGAAACCTTCAGACAATACTGCATCACCTTCAACTGATTCAACGATAGTCTTTACACTTTTATCAAGTTTCTTAATTGTTGATTCTGTTAATGTCTTTGTTTTTGTTTTTGAAAAAAGTATTCTAATAGCATTAGATTCATTTATTGTAAAAACATCACATTTCAATAATGAATTGATTACAGATTCATCTAATGCAGTAAATTTAATAGTATTAGCATTGATTTTTTGTGTCATTCTTTTTTCTGAAATAACTTCGTTCATAAGGTATTTCAAAGAATTTGTGTCTTTGATGGTTGCCATTATTGCTCCAATATAAAAATATATTTTTTTATTTACATAGTCTATAATAAATATAACATAAAATAAAAAAGGAGTGATTTCTCACTCCTTTAATTTTTCAACTAACTATCTAATACTAGATGTCACCTAAAGACTCGATTTGAATCAAACCGTAGAATTCAGGACGAACTATTTTCTTTGCATAGCGTGTCAACACGCCTTTTCTTGGTGTGAAGTTAGTTGGATCGTAAACCAATGGTGTCATTACAAGTGGAATATATGGTGCATAAACCGCGCCAGTTTCTAGGAATTGTGTTCCACGGAAACCAACTAAGATTTGGTTTTCTAACATATATGGGTTCTTGTAAACTGTGATGCGGCCATTTAATTGACCAACTTTTTGTACACCCATTGCGAATTTCATACCTTCACCATCAACTGCATAGCCAGGCATAGATTCAAGAATTGTAGCAACTTGTGGAGAACATACTAAGAAGTTTGCACCACCACGTAATGTTTTCTGATGAATTATGTTTGATACTTTTTGAATCTTTGTACCTAATGTTTGGAACCAAGTTTGTTGGTTGAATGCAGAAGCTGCACCTTGTGCTGTTGAGTAGTCAGTAAATGTATTCAAATATGCATCATATGCTCGACCGATACGTGCTGACCATTTTTCTGTTGTTTGTGCATTCTTAATCAACATATCAAGAATTTCTAAGTCAATTTCTTGAGAGATATACTCAGATAACATAGAAGTTAATTCTGCTTCTGCGTCAATTGAGTGATATGCATTCAAATCTTGTGCGAATTCAGGTGTCCATACTGCTTTCAACTTACGTGTTTTAGCAACAATGGATTCTGAACGTAATTCTAAGTTGATCTCTGGAACACCTAAGTCTGAACCAGCTGCATTTTCTTCAAAGTCACCACGAGTTGTTGCTGTAGGTTGCTTTTCGTATGCAATACCAACTGTTGCAGGAGCTGCTGATGCAGAAACAACAAAAGTAATTGTTGAATTATTGTTTGCTGTTGTTGTATATTGTGGGAAATAACCTAAGATGGTTGAACCACTAACTTTGAATGCGCGAACTGCTTCAAAATCAGGTGATGATAATGATGCAGACTGAACAGTAATTGTCATGATTTTACCAGCTACAAGAGATGCAGAGTAAGCATTAAGAAATTCTGAATCATGTTGGTAAAGAGATGGTGTTGTTATTGATACAGAGCCAGTAACAAAATAAGATCCAGATGTATTTAATCCAGCCGCTTTATCTGCAAGGATACTTGCTTCATTGATTGAATAACCAAAGCGACCTGCACCATAAAGACCACCTGATGCATCAGCATCTTTTGCTTCTGCACCTGTCACACCAAATACAGAGTCAGTTTGTGAATCTTTACCTGCACCTGTTGTGAAGCCAGGTTGTGCTGTACCGTATTTAAAATCTAAGAAGAATACAAGACCAGATGGTAAGTTCATTGGTTGAACAGAAACAAAATCTTTCGCAGCAATTTCAGAGAAAATACGGCGAACCAATGGAAGTGCAACACCTGCCCATTCTTCTGCGCCAGCTGCTGTACCTGTACGGTTTGATTCATCAATAAGTTGTTTTGCTTGGTTTTCTAAAAGAACTGCAATAGAGTTCTTTTCATAGTCATTGTTTAAGTTATCAAGTAAACCAGTCTTTGCCCATTTGTTGACAATTTGACGGTTTTCATTGATAAGTGCTTTGTGGGGACTCCCAGAAGCGTTTAATAAAGATTTTACACTCATTTTTTCTTTTCCTATAATAAAATTATTTTAAACCTGCTAATTTGCGTAAACGAGTTGCCATAACATCACCTTCATTCAAAATATTACGTGAAGGACGTGTACTTGCAATTGGTTTAGATGCAAAAGATTCTTTGATTTGTTTTGTAGTACCTTTTGCTGTTTTTAATGCTTCCGAAAGTGTTGCGAATACTAACTTGACTTCACGAAGACTTGCTGCGCGGTCAAAGTTTTCAATTACTGTCATCTTTTGGCTTTCAGATAAAGAATGTTTTCTGAAAAGTTTGTTTGAGAACAATAACTTAGAATTTAGTAAATTAACCTCATTGATTTTTGAGCGAAGGAATTGAATAACTGCATAAGCTTCACGAAGTTTAGCTTCTGCAACTTTTTCTTCTTCTTTTTCTTCTTCTTCCATTGCTGGTTCTTCGTCTTCTTCTTCACGAAGAGCACGTAAAACTTCTTTGATGTCAACTTCTTCTTCTTCTGCTTCTTCAATAGGAGCTTCTGCTTCTTCTTCTTCACGAAGAGCGCGTAAAATCTCTTGGATTTCAGCAACTTCTTCTGTTTCTTCGTCTTCTTCTTCCACTAATTGAACCAACTTTTCTCCTTTCATTTGTGTTGATGCAGATGATGCTTTTGGAGCTGGTTTTTTATTGTCACCACCACCGATGTCAGACGATACTAAATCTTCTTCAAGTTGACGGATTATTTCCATCAAATCTTCGTCCATTGGTTCTTCTTCATCTTCTGCTTCTTCCATTGCTGGTTCTTCTTCTTCTGCTTCTTCCATTGCTGGTTCTTCAGTTTCTTCATCGCCTTCTTCCATTGCTGGTTCTTCTTCTTCGTCTGCTTCATTGTAGAAACCGTATTCTTCAACAGGTTCTTCTGTTTCTTCGGCTTCTGCTTCTTCAGAAAGTTTCTTAGAAAGCATAGACTGTAGACGAGGTGTGAACGCCTCTTCCAAAGCGAGTTTTGCGTTTGCAAGTGCTACTTCCTTAACGGCTTTAGCATCTGCGATTGCTTCTTTCAGTAAATCATTCATTAAAATCTCCAACTATTCTAGCGTTATTGTTAACGTCTAATTAATATAAAAATAGTATATGCCCCTATACGTTGAAGATATTGTTTAATTCTTCATAGGGTATTATATTAAATAAGTATGGTGTATTATTATTTTTTTATTTTTTTTGTAATTTTTTTTTCATCGGATGGGATACCAAGAATAGAACTAACATCAGAATCCGTATATATGAATCGTATGTCTCTGTCTTTAGTATCGATTTTCTTTTCTTTTTTTTCATCAGCCATTGTTTTGCTCCACTAATACTTTATAAATATTGCGGGTTTCGTTATATCCGTGGATTGTAAATTTACAATTTCTCGGTAGGGTAATTTCTGTTTCGTGACAGTAATCATTTATTTTACATGGTAATGTTAGTACAGATGAACCGGCTGGAATTAACATTTCAATAAGCGGTAATCTTTTTTCGTTCATACCTTCAGCAACCAATGGGTTTAATGAAGTTGAAACATATCCATTATCAATCCAAGTACCAGCACTCAATAGTTTTTGTAAAACATCATCATTTTCAACAGTTCTATACAACACTATATTAAAATCCAATCGTTGTAATTCTTCTCTGAATGCAAAGTCTAAATTATAAACCGTCATTCCTTGCATCGCATTCATATATTCTGGCATACGTGTATCATCTTTTTTAGGTTTGCCCATTTTAAGTTGTTGGCGTATTTCTTTTTCAGAATCTAATTCAATTTGGGAACGAACTAATTCATTTATATCTTTAGTATTTTTATAGTAATATTGTAACGCTATTATAGTTTCGTTATTCAATACTTTTTTACTAATCAAATTACTTTTAGTAATCGCTATTGCTTGTACCTTTTTTGCTATCTTCTTTAATGTTGATTTTGCTTCTTCATCATCTTTCTTAGAAATGTTTAAATCATACGCATCTAAAATTTCTTCGTAATCATAACTTAAAAGTTTTTCTTGTGATTGTGGTGATATTGATGTAGATTTCTTTTTCCAACTATCCGCTTCTACTGGACTTACTAAATCAACGGTTTTTAATCCAGTTGGTGTTTCTTCCTCTGATTTATCTTCCTTTTTTTCTTTATCTTCACCGCCTTCTTCAGCAGGTTCTTCTTCTGGCTTTTCTTCTTCTTTTGGCGTGGGTTCTTCTGCTGCAGGTGCTTCATCCTCTCCTTCTATTAAATAAGAAGAATTAGTCATATCTTCAATGATTTTCCGTATTTCTTCACGAATAATTTCTTCGATATAATGCGAGGTCATTAAAAATACTCCTGCTATGTTAGATATTTTCTACGTCTAATTTTCGCTGTCTTCTAATAGCAGCGTTTCTTTTTTCAGCTTTTTTCTTTGATGGTTTAATATATTCCATACGATTTTTATATTCTTCAAGAATACCTGCTTCTTTTACTTTACGTTTGAATATTTTAATCATAACATCAACCGGCATACCTGTATTTTTTACTTTTACATGAGCCGAATTAGAGTGTGTATATACTCTATCATTCATAACTTTCTTTCCTTATTGTTTATTAATCTCTTTTATCTCATAGAATTTACTGAGATTTTTACCTATATTCTCGTAAATTGATTCCAAAGTTCTTTGTAGTTTTACAATCTTTTGTGTTGTTTGTTCAAAAACTTTCACAGATTCTTTTAACTGCTTTGAACTTCTTCTATGAGAAACACCTTCAAACCAATCACCAGATTCTTCAACCATATTTTTACTTGCGAATTCAACCATTCTTTTAATTTCAGACACAACTTCTGGTAGTTGTTTTGAACGATGAACTACTGCACGATATTCATTGTATCTACCGATTGATTCTATATACATTCTTTTTTGTTCTGATGTAAGAACTTTTGTACTAAATCTCTCTTTCATTACTTCTTGAACAGCATCGGCAACTAATTGATTTAATTCTTCTTTTGTTAATGTTGTTTTACTTTCACCAACTTTTTTTGGAAGCCCTTTGTGTTTTGTTGCTGCAAACTTTTCAATATCTTTCTCAGTCATTGATTTTGCAAGTTGTTCAATAGATTTATTAACTTTTGAAGCAGGAATTTGACCACGTTTAACTGCTAAAGCAAGTCCCATTAATTTTTGTTGTTTTTGTGAAAGTGCGGGCATCATTTATCTCCAAATATACATTCACAAATATTTCCAATTTCACAAATAATATTTGTAATATTGTTGTTAATACGTTGAATTTTAGGATCAATCTTAGAAATAGTTTCTAAACTAACACCCTCCCTAATCAAACCTTCGTTCTGATGACCATCTGCATACATGAATGCACCTTGTGTGGATGGATTCGATACAAAGTCCCAACCTATTAATTCAAAGTCCTCTTGTACTTCAACTGTATTCTCACTTATTTCTTCAACCGAACCTAAACCACGAGAAGAAATACCAAGGCGAATTCCTGCACCAAGCAGTTGTTTTAGAATGTTACCAGATGGGGTTGGGAGTATCTCTACTGTACCAATTACATCATTGCCTTTCCAATCTACACTCAATACATTATGAGAAACATTTCTTAAATTAATAACAGAAGAATCTGGATGATCTAACTCACCCAACGCTCTATTTTCTTTAATATTTGTTTCAGCATATTTTTTTACTTCACGCATTAAAATCTTTTTTGGGTAAACTCTACCATTTTGATTTTTTACTTCTGCTCTTTGTAAAACACCCGAAACTATAACTTTACCATCGTTTTTCTTTTCAGATTCTGCAATCATTCTTGGACTTGCACTAAATAGTATAGTATCTACGAGTAATTGTTTCATTTTAAGCACCTAATTCGTGTATTTTTTTACTAATTCTATTAATTCGTTCTGATATTTTTACAAGACGATTACGTGATTCTCCCCAAAGAGTTCTTTGATCAACCGCCATTTCTGTTTTTAATCGTGAAGCATGTTCTACTACTTTCTCAACTTCATACATAATTCTATTTATACTTTTAATAGAATCATTTATTTTTCTGTTTGTAGTTCTTGTTTCATCTTTACGGAATTCTTTATATGACGCTTCGTTCAACGCACCCATTGCTTGAACATAGGTAGATTCATAATTTCTTTTTTTAGTTTTTGGAACAAGTTTATATCCGTAAACTTCCGCAGTTTCTTTATTGTGTTCTTCAAAATCATCTTCATTAGCAGCAAATGCCTTTGGAGTTTCATATCCAGCCACCATACCGGTTACACTAATTTCATCAAGTTCTTCCTGAAACTGTTTGAATTCTTCGGACTCTTTTATTTTATGTATGAAAGTGTTTACATTCATGTGATTACCTAATCACTTGATTACGAACTAATGCGTATACAGTACCACTATCTACCGTAACACTACTCAATGATAGTTCATGAGCAGTTTGTGTTGTTGCTAGTGTAGCAAGTGCTACTGTTCCACCACCAGATAGAGATGCAGTTCCCGTAGTACTAGTTGCTACAATAACCCCACCAACGCCAAAATTAGAGCCAGTAAATGCAGTTGAACCAGTTGTACAAGTAATTGATTTAAACCATTTTCCTGGATTACCAAATCTTTCAAAATCAGATGCTTGTGAAGCAGGAAAATTATAAGGATGTATTTCGTTTATGCCTGGCATTATTTACTCCATGATAAATCGTCTATTAAACTGTAATAACGAAGAAGTGCAGATATATGGTTTTCTTCTACTTTCTTAATTGTTTTGTATTCATCTAAAAGGTTTATCACTTCTGTTAATTTTATCTTTAGTGATTTATCTTTTACTTTATTTATGTTTTTAGCAAATATTTTCTTTATACAAATAGCTTCAGTTTGTAGTAAAGACTTTAAATTGTTTGTATTACTAACATTTCCCATATATTCCCGCAAAAGAACTTTTTGTGATTCACTCAAATCACCATATTTTTTGTTGAATTTCTCAACCAAATATGAGTAAGCAAGTAAGCGAATTTCTTTTGGTTCATTGACAATAGACAGATCGTCAGATATAAGTTTTTCTTTATTGTTTGATGTTATGTTTTCAAGTATTGTTATGCGATATTTAGTAAATTCAATTGGGTTATCAAATTCATTATTTTCAAATACCTGATAGATTGAAGCAAGTAATTTATAGTTTTGAACTTTTGTTTGAAAAAATGCATCAATATCAAAATTCTCTTTAATAGTTTTAATCAATTGATATTTTTCTTCACTCAATTTCTTTTTATTTAACCCACGTCTTGCTCTTAAAGCAGCATCTATAAGCATACCTGCCTTATTTTCTGATTTTAATCTTTCATCGCAAAGTGTTTTATATAACTTATATTCTTTTATAAGTTCAGTATGTCTGTTGAAATACTTCTTCAAAATCTGTATCGCTATTGATTCATTTGAAGAAATAATATCGGATGTTATTTGACGAGTTAATAGTTCAAATAACATCGCGGTATTTTTAAACTTTGAATGTTTTATTTTTTTCATTTTTACTTATACCTAATAAATGTACACTTCATATAATAAATATAACAAAAATCATAATTCATCTAATAAATTATTTTCATTCAACATATCTGGCTCAATTTCCTCTTTAACAGTTGGTTTAAGACTTTCCGAAATGATTTTTTTAGTCTTTATTTTTATTCCAGACATACTATTAATTAAATTTCCAAGGTCTTTATTTTCTAAAGAAAGTGGAGAACCAGATTTATTCTCTGGTCTTATAGTTTTTGTTCTTGATAATGTTCTACCTAAATCTTTACTACCGATTGGATCTCTTCCCATTGGATGATTATCCGTTGCATAATTTAGATTTTTAGCAGGTCTACCAGCACCTGGCCATCCACCATCTGGAACTTCTACGTCATTTATTAATTTTCCACCACCTTTAATTTGCATACTAGCAATATCGTGTGGTGTACCAAACGATTCTTTCGTTATAGCTGGATCATTTCCTTCACTTTCAATTTGTTTCTGACGGAAAGCATGTTTAATATCTTCGAGAACTTCATTTTTTTCAAATTCTGCCTCATCTTCCGAAAGATTGAATATGTTTGCATAAATATATTTCATTGAGAATAACTTCTTTTCAATTAAAGAACCGGCTAAATCAACACGTTCTTTCATTAAAGCAACTTTTTCTTGTTCGTATATAATAGAAGGACCAGTTAAATTTAATTCAAAGTTTACCAAATCTGCATTCTCATAACCTTGTGCATACAAATGGACAATCGCAATCTTGGTTAATTCAGAAACAACAATTCTTTGTATTCTTTCAATTGTTCTTGCAAAACGAATATCTAATGCGGCAAGTGTTGCTTTACCTTCCGCTTTTTCATCATATCCCAAAAACGGCTTTGGTACTTTAAGAGCAGCAAATAGTTTACTTTTAAGGTATTCCACATCCTCAATTGCTTGATATTGTAAACCAGCAAGAGTTTCAATAGAAGTACCAGATTGTCCACCACGAACTGGTAAGTAAAAATCTTCTAATAAGTTTTGCATATTGAAACGTAAATTATAATCACCAGTTTGCTCATTCATAACCGGAGTTTTCTTCATACGATTCATAATGTTTTGCATATATTGATCAACTTCAGCGGGTGGAATATTACCAATATCAACTTTGAATATACGTTTCTCAGGAGCTCTCATAATTCTATGAATTAACATAGCGTCTTCCATAAGAACTAATTGTTTATACAATTTTCTTCCACCTTCAATCATTGATTTACCATACGGAAGATAATTTGTATCACCGAGTAAACGAAAATGAGCTATTTCATAATTTTGAAATTCACCCTTTCCAAGTGGACCCTCATATATAAACTTAGTCATGTAAATATGTTCTGGATCTGTTCCTTCTTCACGTTGCATTTCATATGGAGAAAAAGGAACAACGTTAGTTACACCCAATTCATCTTTTACGTCCAAATACAAATAAAAATCCCCATACTTAACTAAATTACGAACCCATGGCCATAAGTTATATTCTATATTCAAAACATCATAAAAAAGATTTTTAAGTATTTTACGAATATTATCATTGTCAGTTTTTATAGTTAAAACATCACCTTGATCATTTTTTAGTGTACTCTCATCTGCGTAAATATCCAATGCAGAAGAAATTATTGCGTCGGTATCCATTGCTTCATAATCTGTATATAAGTCTATCTTAGTTGCTGAAAATGAGTTGTATTGATTGTAAACAGAAATAGGTGTACCACGAGTACCATGTAGTCTACCGTAACGATCGATAACTTTTGAAGTATGAGGATTGCCATCCGCTTGATAACGAGCAGTATCCACTACTTTCAATTGTTTTCCACCAACATTGCGAACAACAACATTTGTAGAAAATAAAGTTTTAAGTCTATCAAATAATGATTTCTTTTCAGCCATTTAGCACCTATTGTATTTATGTTTCTTATTTATATAAATATGTATTAAAAATAGTTAAACCTTATTTTATCAACCAAGTTAAATCTTCATCGTTTCCATTTACTTCCATTGACCAACCATTATCGTTTCCGTTTCCAAAACCATACATTGGCTTGTGTATAGAATTCGCTTTACCAACATAATCCAAACTCATACGAGTTTGTGCCATACCTTCTTTTCTTAATTTCATAGCGGTGTCTCGTACCCATAATCCTATTGCAAAAGACATTACTAAATCGTCATTATAACCACGCTGTGCTTCTGCTTTTGCACCATTCCAAATGAATACATATAATTCTTCAATTAACCTTCTTGAATGAACTATTGGACCCCTTTCTCTGAAGTATGTTTCTAATTTAGAAATTAGAAGTGGACGAGTTTTCGATGACGTTGTAAAACCAGGAACCATATTTTGCTTTAATTTTAAGTCATAGCCTTTTGGTAATTGTACCGATGGGTCTACATAACCATCTTCACGGTACGTATAATATAGGTTTCCATAATTTCTGTCAATTATTTGTTGAATTGCTGCCCAACCAACATTCGCATTTTCAACAACAAGTAATGCGTCATTATACTCAGTTGCTATTGAAACTAATGTATTACCATAAGATTTCGTGTCCAACTTGCCTTTATACTCAGCAACTTGTTCTAAACTTTCAACATCAATTACATGGAATGCGGAGTAATCGTTTCCGTCACCACGTGCAACGTCAGCAACTACAATATAATCTCTCGTTGGGTCTGGATATTTCCAAATCCATAATGCTTCTTCACCACCACGTTTTTCGAGTGGATCCATTGTATGTGTTTGCTCATACCATTGTACCAATTCCCCATCAACAACTGCACGTCCAGAAGCTAAGAAGTTCCCATCACATTCTTGTTTAGCCATGTTTGGACCAAGTAGTATATCTTGTTCATCTCGCCATTCTTGATCACGTTCGGGATGGAGTTGCCACAATAATTCTATTGGATTAAATCCACCCTGACCTAATTTTGCGTCTACCCATTTTTTATGATAAAAATTACCAACACCGTTTGGAGTAGAATTTATAATTGCAGATCCACCTGTTGAAAGAGTTTGTTGTGCGGAAGCCCATATTGGTTCAATCTCTTCAATAAACGCTGCTTCATCTATCACCAAAAGTGACAACGCTTCAGAACGTCCAGAGTCCGATGCAGCCGACGCGGCTTTAATCTGTGAACCATTATTAAAACGGAGTGATAATTTATTATCTTCTTGAACTCCTGTCTTTAACCAACTTGGTAAATTATCATACATAACTCTAACTTTAGTTACCAAGTTTTTAGCTGTATCTTGTTTTGTAGCAATAACAAGAATATTTTTGTCATTATTAAATAACATCATCCAAAGCGAATATCCAGCGATTAACGTAGAAATGCCTAACTGCCTTGACTTGAGTACAATGTTGTAACGGTGTTCATTGAATTCATGTAATACATCTTCTTGGAATGGGTATAATTCAAATAACATTTTGCCACGAGTTGGATGTTGAATCTTTGCATATCGTTTCATAAAGTACGCAGGATTTTTAGCACATTTTGCATACTCGTCTTTTACAATTTCTTTAAGATTCTTTGGAATACCACTCATTTAGTAACCAATATTATTGAAATCACAGTTGCGGCTCCACTCATAAACCACAATAATTTATTATCGTACCAACGTGGTTGTAATTCATCCACAGTTCTTTGTAGTGCATCGGATTGAATTCTACAAGCATCAAACGCTTTTTGGCGATTCGATAACATTAAATTATACCAATTAACTCTTGTTTTATGTAAATCAATCAAAGTGTCTTGTTCACTTACTATCAATTTCAAATAATCAATTGAATCCTTTAATGTCTGTATTTTATTAGCAAGAATTGTAATTTCTATTTTGTTGAAGCAAACAACAGAATCTATTTTTTTAATAGTTTCTTTTTCCTTAGAAAACATAATTGTAGTTGCAAATAAAAAAACTAATATATATTTCATAACTTACTCTTTTATAAAATTCTGAATGTACTTTGTTGCTGAATCTGGATTATTGATTTTCGGTGTTTTAAATATATAAAAGTTTTTCTTAATATATTTTACCTTCTCGGTTTGCGACTTTATAATCGAATCTAATCTATCAGAGTGTTCTTTTAGAATTATGTACTCCGCTTGATACATTTGAATTACACCTTCCAAACTATCTTTTGTTTTTGTGTATTGTTTAATTTCTTCTGCTGAATTCTGTGTGTCCTTAAACATATAGAATACAAATAACAAACCAACTAAAGTTGCAACTCCCTTTAGAATCCATTCTAATCTTTTATCTGCTTCCATAACTAACCTTCTGTATAAGTTGAAACCATTTTTGCCTTTCCACGTTCAGTTGAACCATATTTTCTTTTACGTGTTACTGCACTTTTCTTTTGTTTTGAAGTCATTGATGTTGCTTTACTTGCAGGTACACATTTTGGATATGCTCGCTTTCCACCTTTTCTTGACTTACTTCCAGCGGAATCACCACATGGTGGATGCCCACCTTTTTTGCTTTTACGTGAAATATCAATCCATTTTTCTTTAAACCATTTGGAAAGGCCACCTTTTGGCTTCTTACCTTCCATTAAATAGTTTACCACATACTCACGTATTATTTTCTTTGTTATATTTTTTTGATTTTCATTCATGTATATAAATATAAAGTTTTATATTATCCCAACCCAATCGCTAGTTAAATTCGTAGGAGGCGTTCCTGTAACAATCCCACTATAAGTTCCTTTAATTGTGGTTTGATGTTTTATCATTGCTGTAGTTAGAATACCTAAAAATCTATCAGTTATTCCCTGAATAAACGCAAATCGTAAATCGTTTGTAAGTGAACCAATGTCACCTGGATAAGTTACTTTAGTTCCTTTTACTGGAATTGACATCGGTGCTAGTGCAGGTAATGGCGTAAATACGGCAGATGCCCAATATCCACATATACCTATTGCAAATAATTTATAAGTAATTTCTCCTGCAAATCCTCTACCATCAGACATATTTGCTGCAAACGCTTTATTAATAGAATCTTCTAAAAAACTTTTATTTGCAGAAACTAATTTTGAACCAAATATCGTACCACTCATACCAACATTAGACAAATTATATGCAGTTGCAAATAACTCAGCAAATTGAGTAGTATCTTTGGGCAATGTACCTTCTATTGCTGGTTTTAATAGATTTTTAAATAATTCTTTATTCATAACTTATGTTTTATCTATTGCACCTTTGCCAGATGATGGCCACCCAAAACGGCATGACCAATATCTCGCTTTATCTCTTGGGCCAGGTGATTGACAATTGTGCCTTGAACGAAACGCTTTTCTACGAGTAGGGTTACTTTTCTTTATACGCATTGTTTTTTCACCGCCTTTTCCTTTATGTCCAAAGTTTACTTTTACTATATTTCCGTTTGGTTTTCTTACATAAACAGAAAATTTCTTTGGTCCACCTGGTGTTCTGAATGGTTTACCAAGTGAAACTTTTCTTCCACGGTATTTTGCTTCTGTTAAATTTTCTTTTGTACCTTCACCGAGTTTGAAATGTAATTCAACAATTGAATCACTACAATCAGTTGCAAATCCTTCTAATGTATATTGCGGATTTTGAATAGTTTCCTTAACAGTTCTATATCCTCCGCCTGCTTTTTTGTATGCTTTTACTAATGCAGCGGAAGCATACGCACTTGGCCATACCTTAAATCTTTTTTTAACACGAGATTTTATACTAGAGTATAATTTCTTGTTAGTTGGTACTGCTCGCTCTACTATTAACTGTTTCATTCTGTTCTCCATTTTCCAACTTTGCAATAAAGTTTTTTCTAAACTCTTCAAATTCCTTTTCTATTTTTTCTAATAATTCATCTTTACTTATTGGAACATTCCATTTTTCAGAATCACCGAAAGAATTAGCAAAATCTACTTTAGACAATTCCTCTGCTACTACATTTTTATCTCTCTCTGCTTCAACTAACCACGCTAATGCGTTTTCTTTTACTTTTCTGTTTTCATATTCATCCCACTTACCTTCTAAACGAATTTTATGTTCCATATCAATTGCACAATCAAAACACATTCCATGAATAGTTCTCATTTTTTCATCCAATCGCTTTGGCATTGAACAAGTACAAGTTTCTTTTGGACAATTTTTGAATGTAGTTAAATACTGATGTAATTCTTGTTGCCATTGTTTTCCAAGTTTTACTTTGTATCCATTCTTTTGTTCCCATTCATTTCCATCAGAATCAAACCATTTATCACCAACTTTTCTTGTTTCTGTATCTTCTAATTTTTCACCTACATAACCGATTTGAACTTTATTCTGACTATCGTGTTCACCTGCAAGAAGTTTTTTAACATCTTGTATATTCTCAATTTTTATTTCCATAACATAACCTTTTATTACTTTATTAACTTTTATCTATGATTTGATAAACTGTTTTTATAAATCTTTTCTTAACTGGATCATTTGGGCTATTACCCATTTCCTTGAAAAACGCATTGTAATATTTTTTTAGTGCGTCTGATGCATCAGGTGGTATTTCATTGTATTGTAACATTTTCAATATTGATTTATCAGTTTCCATTGGAAAATTCGATCTCATTTGTTCTACAAATTCTTCTGCATGAGCACCAATTTCCATAGTATCAGACAAATATGTTTTCCAAAAATTTGGATCATCTTGCGATAAACGATTATATGTGGTCGGCTTAATTGTAAAAGAATTTAAAAATTCCTTTACTCTTTGTACATAATGTATCAACTCATGTGCAATAGCAGGTAAAAATACTTTCTTAACAAATTCTGATATTATACTATCAACGGAAGTTTCAATTGAACCACGCTTTGCAAGTTGTATCTTTACAAAGAATGGAACAAATTCAAGTGTGAAATATATTGCAAATTCCATATTATCCAAAGGGTTAGCACCAGAAGTCCCCATCGAAGCACCGCCAGAGAACTCATCACTATTTGTAGAAAATTGTGTCAACTCAGAATTAAATTTTGTATAATTTATTTTATTGTTTAATTCATATTCTGAATCAAAATCGGTATCAAGTAAATGTTCTATTTCCAAAGAGAATCCTGCATTTTCTTTATCTTTACCATTTTTAAGACAATACTGTAAAACTTTTGTTATTTCAGGAAATTTGGCATCAAGCGAACCTCCAAGTTCAATATTAACAGATTGTAATTTAATACTATTAGAAATTTTTTCACCATATTTTTTAATATAGTCTTCGTTTCTAATCCAACGGTTTACAATTGATGTAATATATTGTTGATTTTCAAGTCCAGATTCGGTTTTAGAAACTATAATACTCTTAAATCCATTAAAACTAGAATCTAATCGTATTAAATCAGCAATTTCCGTAAAAAGTTCTATGGCAACTGGTTCTATTTCTTTCAATAAACCAGTCGGTAATGTTGCTACTTCATTTATTTGTTCTACTTCTTCTGTTATAACAGATTCAAATACTTTATCATATTTAATATCTTCAATAGTTATAGAATCATCATTAAATAATATATAATCATTCCAATTATTACTTATCCTATTTTTTAAACCATCAACGCCATTATTAAATAAAAATAAAGAAGCGTATTTATCACCACCTAAAATTCTTGATAAAGTTTTGTAAAATAACCAACCACTATAAGCAAACTTAACAACTTCATCAGAATTTTTACCATACCCCTTAATTGATTCTACAATTTTATTAACTATATCTTCTTCAACTGGATTCTGTGTGTCTATTAAAACATATTCTTTTTTATCTTTAAAAAGTTTTACTTTATATAAGTAATCACCGTACTGATTGTGTGGTATATTATCAGAAAAATAAAGCCCATATCCATATCTTTGTCTATTACTATCAACACTAACATTTGATATATCAAACTTATGAAGATTTTTTGAACTTCTGTGATAAGCTATTATTTCTTCTGTTATAACAGATTCATATACTTTATCCCAAAACTTTTTTGTTATCATGTGAAGTGGTCTTAACTCGCCTTTCTTTTTCTTTTTTACTTCAATCATTTCACCGCGTTTTACATTCATTCTTGCAACAACTGTATTAAAAATCTGAGCATCAAACCAACCAAAAATAGAAATAAAACGAGATTTTAATTCTGTTAGTTTAGCAGTTCTATCACCCAATGCTTTTTGAATATTTTCTTGATTCATTTGTCCAAAGCTGGGTATATTATAAACAACATGATTTGTAATTACATAATATAAATAAGGATTTTGAATATCTTTATAAGGTAAATTAGAAGCCTTATTATACTTAGTTAACCGCTTGAATTCATTTAATTTACCGATATTATCTTTTCCAACTGCGTATATAACTACCGTATGTGTTGAATCGAAGTCTTCTAATAATTCAAGTGGATTATAAGGATTTGTTGTTTTAATAACATTCTTTACATTATGACGTTTCATTATAGCGTTTTTTTCTGCAAACGTAAGTGGTTTTCTAATAGCGTCTTGCATATCATCGGTAACAATATACACACTATCTGAACCAAATCTACGGCATAATCTATCATATTCTTCTTTATGGTGCAAAGCCATTGGATTAAAAGTACCTGGATATAAAACAATAATCTGTTTATCTACCAAATCATTTTCATTGAAGATAGCAAGATTCATTTCTTTTATTAATTGTAATACTTTATTTTTCACTTTATGCATCCGGTGGATTTGGCCATTCTATTGAAAATGGGTTAGATTGGGTAGTTATATCACGTAATTCTTGACGATATATTTGCCATTCCGTTTGTTTTTGATTTACTAACGGTGAGTCTGCTAATTGTGTCCAATCAGACTCTAATAATTTTTCGTTTCTAATATTTCTAATTGAATTCCATTGCACATTTATATTGTTTTGAATTTCTTCTTCGGTTTTGTTACGAACTTTTTGATACTCAACAACTTCTGTTTCTTCAATTACAATATCACTGCCGTCATAAACCTGGTTTCCGTTAATATTTGCAGTAACAAATCTATATGGATACCAACCGTATTGTTTTACAGTCTCAGAATCTAACACATGAAAATTGGAAATATTTGCCCAAATAGTAGGAAGTGGACTTGGATTGCCTATAATTTTATTGTTTTCTACTAATATATAATCCATTGATAATTCCGATTTATTTGAAATATGATACAATTATAAATATGTATAATATTTTTTATTATACTATTTTCTCCCATACCAAAAACTTTATGTCAAATCTTCTTGGATACGGATGTTCTGCGACTAATCTGAATTTCTTTGATATTATTTCATCTACTTTTATACCGTCATCATCCCAATATATTAATCCAGAATTTTTTTCATCAATTCCAATTGGTATAAACCGTTTTTTCTCATTTACGGACATAAATTTACCACCCAATTTTAGAGAATTATAAATAAAATCAATATCTTGCTCCGGTGTTGGACTGTGTTGTATAACATATATTGCTGTAATTAAATCAAATTTATCTAAAAATTGTTTTTGTTTTTCATCTGATAACGGTGTATGTATAGGTATAAATTTTTTACTCTGTACATATTCTACTGCACTATTCAGCATAGGTTTACTAAAATCAAAACCATAAACTTCACACCCCAAATTACTTATAAGACCCTTTGGTATTCTACCAACACCACATCCAAAATCACCAACAACACAATAATTATAAGCATAAAAATTTTCTAATATCGTTCTAATAGTGACTTCTGTTTCCATATCAAATTTATATGACACACCCGGTTCTGGTGAAAGACATATATCTTTAGCATGACCAATATCTCTCGGATAAAATGCTTCAATAACATAATTCATATATTACCTTTTTAAAAAATCTTTCGTAGTATCAACCAATTCATTACGAATTTCCTCAAATATGTCTTCCCATACACCATATTTTTTTTGTTTAAATAGTGTAACTGAGTTATACCAATTTGATTTATTTCCAGGAACTACCCACGTGTAATACGGCATTATAGGTGTAACAACCCATGTATTTATCCCCATAGCAGCTGATAGATGTGCAACAGATGTACATGATGTTATTATTAAATCACAATCGGCTATTATATTCGCAGTATCTTCCCAAGAATTCATTGCATTCCGCATATCAGCAAATGGTAGTCCGTCTATACAATTTTCATCACGTTGTAATGAATAAAAAGTTGTATTTGGCGTATTATATAAATTTATCATTAATTCTGGTGGGAATCTTCTATGTTGTTCATCTTCAAATTTAGAATTTCCACTCCAACGAATACCAACTTTTAATGTTTGTTCTTTTGCAAAAAGTTTTTTTGGATTTTTTGATGTGATATATGGTAATCCATCTAAATCGTCATATTGCATGTTTAATATATATGGAGCAGACATTGCAGGTATCCAATAGTCATAATAAATGCCTAATACGACTTCGTTATCTATACAAATATATCCATGACGAGAAAATAATTCTTTTAATTCTGGCGTACATGATATTAAAACCCTTGCACCCATTTCTTTAAATATTTTAGCAAAACGAAAGTTAAGAATTTGATCTCCATAACCACCCTCACACCTGAAAAGGAGTGTTTTATTTTCTAATGGTTCATCTTTCCAAATTTTACCCGATATTGCTGGTAAGCCAAATACATCAATGTATCTACCATAATTGAAATATTCAAAAGCTTTTTTCATATTACGATGACGCATTTCATGCCAACCTAAATTAAAAAGAACTCTTAAATCATCTTGTGGCTGACTGCGTAGTATATCTTCGCTAATATCCACATTTCCATTTTGAGACGCTTGTAAAGCCATATCTAATGGATGCATTATTTTCTTTTCCATATACAAAACCTTTTATTAAAAAATACAATATAAAGATTTTTATCAAAAAAACAAAAAATTATGATGTTATTGCAATTACAGTATCATACGACCCACCAAAAGCAGCATCTTTTGATATAGATACGTTTGACCAATTTGTTAATGTTCCTATTTGAACAGGTGATGAACGACTTGTGATTCCACCATCACCAAGTTGACCATTAGAACCATTCCCCCAAGCCCACATAGTTCCATTTGTTTTTATAGCTATTGTTGTTGAATTTGCTCCAGTATAAACCGTTGACCAATTTGTTAAAGTTCCTATTTGGACTGGTGATGAACGGTTTGTGGTTGTACCATCACCCAATTGACCATAAGAATTATTTACACCCCAAGCCCAAAGAGTGCCATTCGTTTTTACACTCATGGTATATGAACCGTATGCACTCACCTTTGACCAATTTGTTAATGCACCAACTTGAACAGGTGATGAATATGTAACTGTGCTACTCAATCCCAATCTACCATTAGCACCCGCTCCCCAAACCCAAAGAGTTCCGTCTGTTTTTACAGCAACTGTGTGACTGTAGCCACACGTTACTTCTGACCAATTTGTTAATGTTCCTATTTGAACAGGTGATGAACGACTTGTGATTCCACCATCACCCAATCTACCATTAGAACCATTCCCCCAAGCCCAAAGAGTTCCGTCTGTTTTTACAGCCATGGTATAATCAGCCCCATGTGCTATTTTTGACCAATTTGTTAATGCACCAACTTGGACAGGTGATGAATATGTAACTGTGTCAGTATTACCCAATCCTAATTGACCATTTGCATTAGCATGACCCCATGCCCAAAGTGTACCATCTGTTTTTATAGCATGTCTCCAATCTGAGTTTGCATATATTTTAGACCAATTCGTCAAAGTTCCTATTTGAACTGGAGATATGTATAGTTTATACGGAATAGAAGTGGTTTCAGTTCCTAATCCAGTAGCTTCACCCATACCCCAAAGACTACCAGATGTATTTATAAAAAATGTTTTATTATTTCCATTTGATATAAATGAAATATTACTTATATTTGAAAGTTGTATTGGTGAAGAATATGATAAGGTTGTTAAAGCGTCATAACCAGCTGTTGATCCTCCACCGTAAACGTCACCCGTGGTTGTTAATGCTATAAATGGTCTATTAGTTGTTGTGATTTGGTATCTTCTCATCGCTGCTACTTTTGACCAACTTGTTAAAGTTCCAATTTGAACAGGAGATGTATATTGAAATCGGGAAGTATTGTATACATTACTAGTTTCATCATACAAATAATCCGTACTCTCGCCATTAAAACCGTTAGTACCCCAAGCCCAAAGAGTGCCATCTGTTTTTACAGCCATCGTATGAGAATTATCACACGTAATATTTGCAGTCCAATTCGTTAATGTTCCTATTTGAACGGGGGATGAACGACTTGAAAAATCTCCAATGCCTAATTGTCCAGAATTATTGTCACCCCAAGCCCACAATGTACCATCTGTTTTTACAGCCATGGTATAAAAATGTCCACACGATACCGATAACCAATCTGTTAGTGTACCAACTTGGACAGGAGACGAATATGTTGTAATTGTCTCATCTCCCAATTGTCCAGAATTATTTTCACCCCAAGCCCACAATGTACCATCTGTTTTTATACCCATACTATAATTTATTCCACATGATACTTTTGACCAATTCGTTAATGTACCAACTTGGACAGGAGATGATTTAGGTATTGTACTACTATCGCCACATTGTCCAACCGAATTTCTACCCCAACCCCACAGAGTACCATTTGTTTTTACAGCCATGGTATGACTAGTTCCACACGATACATTTGACCAATTAGTTAATGTACCAACTTGAACAGGAGATGAATATGTTGTTACAGAATTTAATCCCAATCTACCATTTAAACCCGCTCCCCAAGCCCAAAGAGTTCCGTCTGTTTTTACAGCTATAGTATGCGATGAAGCTAATGCCACTTTTGACCAATTTGTTAATGCACCAACTTGAACTGGTGATGATATATTGGAGTTTGTATTATTGATACCTAACTGAGCATTGAAATTACCACCCCACCCCCAAAGAGTACCATCTGTTTTTATAGCCATTCCAGTAAAATTAGAAGTAGTTATTACCGACCAATTACTAGAAGTGACTACTAATTTTAACCTTGCATATGTTGTGTTATAATCTAATTCACCATATCTTCCCAAACCCCACCCATATAATTTCGTAGTAGTTACTACGGGAACAGGAGGTGTTTTAGAAGCATTTATTATTATATTTTTAATCATAGTATAACCTTATATATTTTGTCCACCGATAAAACCCATGAAGTTAGTTCCACTATTCAATGAAATAAAACCAAAAACATCTTTTTTACCGTTTGTACTTGTAAGTGTTGGTGCAGTACCGCCTGGCCACAATATCGATGCACCCCATGAAACAACTCTCGCTGTTCCATCTGCGGTAAATATCAACACAAATGAACCAGCATTATTTGCAGCGGGTGGATTTGAAATAGTTAATGTTGTTATATTAGCGTTAAGGGCAACATCAAATACATTACCGTTTGCTAAATTCAAAGTTAATACACCAGGTGATGGTGCAATTGAAATTCCAGGTGTAGAAAAACGTTCTTCATAATCAATAAAGGTCGGTGTATTTAATGAGCCAGATAGAAATATACTACCCGATACCGTTACATTTTGAGTTAGTGTGTTTACAAACGATGCAGTTGATGCAAATGACGCTGAAGTTGCAAATGATGAACTAACGGCATTCAATACATAAGAAGCGGTTGTTGCTGTTCCTTGTAAAGAACCAGTAAATGATGTTGCATTCACTATACCGTTTACAAGAATAGAACCAGTTGCAATTATTCCATTTGTTGCTGTTATCGATCCACTATTAACGACTAACGCTGTGTTGTTTACTAAATTAGTACCAGAAATTCTTACTGTTCCACTATTAGTATATAAGTTAATAGACGATCCAGTTACCGTGATGTTGTTTCCTAGTGCGTATATACCAGTTGACAGACTTGCCGGTGAACTCGAATTTGCATCAAATGTAATATAATTAACATTTGCAATTGAACCACTTACAAATACTGATCCACTAATTGTAACATTTTGAGTTAGTGTGTTTACATATGAAGCAGTTGTTGCAAATGATGCAGAAGTTGCAAATGAAGAACTCACACTATTACGTACATATGAAGCAGTTGTTGCAAATGATGCAGAGGTTGCAGTTGTTTCAGTACCGGGTAAAAGACTAGTTATTTCATTCGTAGTTGAATTATAATATAAAGAACCAGATGTATATGATGATGCTCGAATTGGAGCAACATAAAAGCTACCAGTTTGATTAGCAACATAGTTAATCGTATAACTTCCACTTGCATTTATTACAATTGTTTTTGCAGGTTGACTATTGTATCCGGCGTTACGTCCAATTGCAATAGAATTCTCACCCAATGACAAAACACCTGCTTGATAACCAATCGCAACAGAGTAATTACCTTGGGCTGAAGTACCAGCTTGATAACCAACAGCGGTTGATCCCGTACCCTCTGTTCCGGCTGCAGCACCAATTGCAACGCCATACTCACCCTGCGAAGTTGCGCCTGCTGCGTAACCCATTGCAACGGCAAAATTTCCTTGAGAAGAATTTCCTGCATTATAACCTATTGCAATAGAACTCGTACCATGTGAAGTTTGTCCAGCATTATGTCCAATTGCTATTCTGTTGCCATTTGCATCTGATTGTACTTTTACGGTATTTGATAACTTAAATTCACCTGTATTTGGATTTATAGAAGTTGGAGTTGTTGTTGTATCTGCATATAAAGTTTTTCCAGAACCGGCTCCATCTACAAAAACTGGATAATAAACTGCATTAGTATTATCGTCGGTTATATTCATTGTACTTGGTGGTGGTACATTAAGTACATAAGACGCTGTTGTTGCAAATGAAGCAGACACTACCGTTCCACTTAAAAAAGATGCTGTTGATGAATTAGTTGCAAATGAAGCAGACACCACAGTTCCACTTAAAAATGATGCTGTTGATGCAAATGATGCTGAAGTTGCAGTTGTTGCAGTTCCTTGTAATGAACCAGTAAATGATGTTGCTTGTAGTGAACCAGTTATACCATACGAACCAGTAAGTTGTTTTGAATTTGTCCAAACGGAACCACTTCTAACCAATAAGTCACCATAAGAAGCGGTAGTTGATGTATCTAAAACATTATGCAGTTCATCTAATTGATAACCATTATCTATTTTTACAAATATAGAACCAACCGATGCATGAACTCGTTGAACAAAACCAACAATAACAGTATGGGTTGGAGAAACCGGTTTTGTTTGGGTATATCCACCATTCGTACTTAAATATAAAGTAGCACCCGCTGTTAAACCAATCGTATTTAATCCATTAACAACCCCATTTGTAGTAACGAATCCTTCTGTTCCTGCAAGAATTGTCTCTGTTATCATACCAATAGTATTCCGTGAACCTTCTTCGGCTGAATTTCCTGCCCTCTTAACAGAAATTCGATTTCCTTGTGAACCTGAAATATAAACTATTTCACCATCATTAAGAGTTGTTGCTTCTGCATTGTAAACTCTTGCAACTTGTTCTTGTCCTAATTGGAGTGTTACATTTCCACCTTTCAATCCTAAATCAAGTGTACCATCACCGTCATTCCAAACAAATCTACCAACTGCACCGGCAGCAGATGATGTTGTATAGAAGTTGAGATTATCAACATTGTTTATAGATCCACTCATGGTAAGTGAACCGGATATTATAGAACCATTAGAAGCAGTTACAGACTGAAGATGTGCATGACTACCACTTGCTACGAGTTTTTTCCAATTAGACAAAGGTAACTCCGTAAATTATATTAATACTTATAAATATTACTTAATATATAATTGTTGAAGTTTATAAACCAAATCATAAACAACTTGAACCTCGTTTCCCTTGAATGTACAATCGGAAACCAATTTTAGTAAAAACTCCAATTCCTCCTTGCTAAAGGGAGGAATCGGTGGTATATTATTATTTTGTTCTATTTTTTCGTTTCTATTAGCTAAGCCCATAAAAAACCTTTTAATTTTTTGTAACATAAATTTATTTATTAAGAATATATCCAAACACTATCATCAGCTGTGTTAATATACATCTCACCTTTACCATACTCTTGTGCACTAGGTGCGCCGGATGCAAGTTTAACAGTTGTTACATATTCCAATGCAGTAACTGATGTTGCATTTGTAGCAACACCTTTTGCAACTGCCCATCTACTGTCTCCAATATCATGGTACATTGCAGAACCAGATGCTAATGAACCCGATGAAGCAACAATACCTGCATCAAGTCCTATTGCAGAACCAGATGCTAATAATATAAATTGGTCTTCAATATTAACATTAGTAACATTAAGATTAACTAGTGTTCCGTTAACTGTTAAATCACCGGGAACAACCAAATGATTACCAACGGTAGTTGTTGATGATGCATTTCCAATTGATACAGTAGTTGCATCGGAAGTACCAATTGCAATTGTTGTTGCATTTGATTGTAATATATTAAATGTACCTGCTGTTGCTGTTCTGATATATGCGCCATTAACAAAAAGTCCACCCGCTGTTGTAACTGTACCGTCTGAAGGTTTAATTGTTAAGGTATTTGTAGCAACTTTAAGAGTTTCTGCACTTGTGCCTGTATTGTTTGTTACAAACGGTATCGGAAAACTAGTAGCAGCTGCATCGGTAGTAGTATTTATGCTATTTGCATTCGTAGCAAATGAAGAACTAACGGCATTCAATACAAAAGATGCGGTTGATGCATTAGTTGCAAATGAAGAACTTACACTATTGAGTACATAAGATGCGGTTGATGCATTAGTTGCAAACGAAGAACTTACACTATTGAGTACATAAGATGCGGTTGATGCATTAGTTGCAAATGAAGAACTAACGGCATTCAATACAAATGACGCTGTTGATGAATTAGTTGCAAACGAAGAACTTACACTATTGAGTACATAAGACGCTGTTGTTGCAAATGATGCAGAAGTTGCAGTTGTTGCAGAAGTTGCAGTTGTTGCAAATGATGCAGTACCTAGTAATGAACCAGTAAACGAGGTTGCACTAACAGATGTAAGACCGGTTATTGTACTTGCAAGTTGTAAAGAATCAGAAGATTCAACTGCTAAGTTAGTGCCTGCTAAATCAGTTAAAAGATTTCCATAGGTAGTAAATGAGTTAGTACCATCACTTGTGAAAAATTTATCACCGGATGTTAAATTTGTAATTTCAACAGTTGGAAATGTTGCGGTTGCTGTTACGCCGGTTATGTTAGTTCCATCGCCACTAAAAGAACCAGTGAAAGAACCCGTAAGTTTTGTTGCTGCCTGTGTAGTTCCAATTATTTGTGTTGAACCAACTAATACCCCAATCGATGCAGTAACTTGTGCAAGCTCTGCATTACTACCCGATACTATAATTTTTTTCCACGTTGCCATTTAATTCTCCAAATTAAATTTTTTGTTATATAAATAAATATGCGTTACTTGCAGAAATAACTAAACTTCCAGTAGAATTTATTACTGGTAATGAATTAGTAGACGGTAATACAAATGAACCGCTTATTGTAAGTGAGCCGGTAAACTCATGTGTATCATCGGTTGAATCCCCAAACTTGCTTGAACCCGATACTAATAGAGTTTGGTAATTAACTACCGATGAAGAAACTACATACGTTCTTGCAGTTATAGTTCCACCAACAACTACGTTACCGTCAAAATTACCATTTGTTGCGTATAAAGTTGCAAATCTTGGTGAATCCGATTCTCCTAACCCAAGAACACTTCTTTGTCCAGAACCAGAAATTATATTTGTTCCAAATAAATGTGTTAGAGTTTGAGTGGAAGATGAAACTAAACCAATTGGTTTACTTAGAATATTATTCCAATAAACAGAACCACTTAACTCACCACTTGTAACAAATCCCAAATTACTAATTTGTTGTGATGAAGAAATTGCACCATCAAAGCTACCACTAAATAATGGAGCTACTATTGTTCCACGTGAAGTAAGTGAGCCACTTAGAAATAAAGAACCTGTGAACTGGTGTGTGTCATCTATTGTATCACCGAATTGAGTTGAACCAGATGCTTTTATTGATTGAATATTAACGATGGATGATGAAATTACATAAGTTCTTGCAGTAAGTGTACCGTCTATGTAAGCGTTACCTAATAGTGTAAGTCCACTACCAGAAATATTGCCGAATGTAACATTATCGGAAGTACCCAAGCCAATTGAACTTCTTTGTGTGGATGATGATATAATTCCAGTTCCGCCTAATACTTGAACAGAACTTGATACAATTCCACTTGGTTTATTTACAAGTCCATTCCAATCGGAAGAAGTTATAAATCCAAAATTTTGTATTTGTTGTGAAGATGATAATGTTCCAAGAGCAACAATATTTGTTAATCCACTACCATTACCAACGAATGTACCATATACAGAACCAGTTATGTAAACTGAACCCGTGAACTGATGTGTGTCATCCAAACTGTTACCGAATATGTTTGAACCACTACTGAATGATTGTGTTACATTGATTACTGATGATGATATTATAAGTTGCCTTGCAGTTAAATCACCAGTCAATGTTAAATTGTTGAATGTAGGTGAATCAGTTGTTGCAAGTCCAAGAACACTTCTTTGTGCAGAACTTGATATTATACTAGTACCTACAAGGTTTTTAACTGTTTGTGCAGATGAAGATACAACACCACTTGGTAATGCTGCCGGTGAAATGGTTGTTAACTGAGAACCATCACCTTTAAAATAATAGGCATCAACAGTTCCAGATACAGCTAAGTACGTAACAAGAGACCCAGTTCCATCGAGGAGTGTAGAATCATCGGTTGGGTCAGTCTGAAGCAGCCTATAATACGATTCAGATACGTAAAGGCTGGTTAAATCTCTTTGCATACTTGGCAATTATTCTCTCTCATTAATTCCCATATAAATATCAATTATCTGAAACTAATAACCTTTTTTCTAATTCTTCTATTCTTTCCAAAAGATATTTTATTAATAAACTATGATACGCAGTTATTTGATCGGTATTAACAACAAGTTGAGTATCTTTCGGTGAAATAAATCCGTCATTATCTACTGTTTCTTCTAATCCTGTTTTTGGAACAGCACCGACCATGTGCTCAAATCCTGTTTTTATAAGTTGTTGAGCAGAATATCCTGTTTTTATTCCCTTATCTATTTCATCTTTCCATGTAAATTGAATTGAATCAACTTCGTTAATGAATCTAATTGCATCTGCTAATTTAATTTTACCAATTATATTTTTAAGTCTTTCATCCGACGTTGCATTAAATTCAGATGCTTGAATACGAGCAGTTGCAGTTAATGAATATGGATTTGTTCCAGAAGAAACTCCAGTTGATGTTGATGGAGAAAAACCTCCTATATATGAATAATATGCATATGCATATGTTGCATTAACACTACCAGTTATAGTTACATAATCGAATAAACCAGATCCAGTAAATGAACCTGTAAATGAACCGGTTGCGGTTGTAAGTTTAGAACCACTAGCATACACAACCAAATCAATACCATCCCATTTTAAGTAAGAACTACTTATAGAACCACTATTACCGATTAACACAGTAGAATTACTTCCAACCGCATTAAACTTAAATGAGTCTGGATTAGAACGGAATTCAAATCTGGAACCACTTTGATTAATCATCTGTACCGTTGCTTGTGGATAGCTAACACTTGAGTATGGATTTCCTTGCGTTATACTCCAACCATAATTTGAAGCAGTTAGTGGATAAAGTGTTGCCCATTCTATTCCTTTGTATCCGTAAGAACTTATATAAGAACCAGATTTTGAACCTGATATATTACCGTATAATTCTATACCACTTGAAGAATATGGTGCAACAAATGTAGAACCAGTAATTATATTATTATCACCAACAATGTATTGATTTCCACCCTCAATAAATATATTATTTACAGGCGAATCTATATTAGCCTCTTTGTAATCGTCATTAAAATACTTTATTACAAAATCCCAATATTCAGATTTATGATTTTGGTCAATCGGAACATATAATGTAGTTCTATTTGGTGTAAATCCCCTATCTATAACTTCTTCAACTCGTATATTCTGCAATATAATTCCTTCACTTATAAGGAATTTTAGTATTCCATTGCCATTATTAGCGGTATAAATTGGAATTGAAAAGTTTGATACAAAAGCAGAAAAATCATCGGTCGAAGTATCAACTCCCCCCAAATATTTTCCATACTCAGTATCGGCAAAAGTTGCACTACCACTCATATAAACATTTAATGTAGGAGTAGTTGTTATTTCTTTATCTATTAAATAATCAAATTTTAATAAGTACAATGTGTCATTGTATAGATTAAAAGCACTACTTCCAGTCTGTTCTAACATAATATACTGACTTGATGATAGTTCAGTTGCAGTAGTTATTGTTATACCACTAAATAAATTAGAAGAATAAAAAAATTTAGAAGCAGTTGGTGCAGAATTAATTGATGTTACATTCCAATAATCAATTGCAGATTTAGTTACCGATGTCTGAATACCCGCTCTTGTGAGATTTGTATAGTCTTTAAATTCACCTACATTGAAATCTATAAAATCCGATGAACTATCTATTAAAATATTATTTAGATTTACTCTATAATCATATAAAGTCTTATAATCAGATGCAGGATTTATTTTGCTCTTCCCCATCACTTTTATTCTTGAAACATATCCAGTAGATGGTGTGAGACCATCTATATCGATTTTAATATAATTTTTTATATTTTGTGTTACGTTTCTATCAGTTGATGATTTGTAGTAATTTAGAAGATACGGTTGATTATATGATTCAATTATATCATAATGTACACCGCTTTGTCCATAAACAACAGGACGAGAATCCAACTCCATCTGTGATGGTAGTTTCACAGAAACAACACTAGCACTATAACTAAAACTATTAGTCGATTCTGTTATATTAGGAAGATGAGTATTTGATAGATTAGGAAAAGATAAAATACCATTTTCAAAATCTTTAGAAAATGATTGAGAAGTACAAAACAGAATATTTTTTCCATCCAAATACTGAAATGCAGCACTACCACTTACTATAATATTTTTATCAGAAGTAAATTTTTCTTCAAGTATAGAATATTTTCTTTCACTCAATGATACGACTGGCTTGTATGTGTATATTATATCATTTCTATTCGGAGCGAGTAAATTTACATCAAGTTTATGAGTATAACGTACTAATTTATTTTTATCCAATTTAAAGGCGTTTTTACGTGTACCAATAAAAGTTATAGTACATTCACCTACGCTAACATCTTGATACACATATGCAGAAATTACATTAGATCCATTTATTTCCGCATAATATAAATTAGAATGATAGATGGTATTTCCGGAAGAATCTAAAATTTCAATTTCTATTGGATTTTCAGTTGATAATGTTTTAAAGTTTGGGTTGTATTTTATTATATTTTTACCAGCTGTAAAATAGCTTGGAGTATATGTTATATTAAAAAATGTAGGAGAATTCAATTCAATATCCTCGTAAGATACAGGTATTGCAATCAAACTTTTCTTTAATCTTTTATAATATATCATTTTTTTGTACTACCAATTTATTTTTGAAAATCCATTCTCTTTCTTAATTTCTATCTGACTATCCACCATATCCCTAACAACATCAATATGGGATATTAGAATAACGAAATCAAACTGAGTTTTAAGATACTCTAAAAACATAGAGAAACTCATTAAAACGCCAGAATCTAATGTTCCCAAACCTTCATCAATTGCTATAAAGTTTGGTCTTGGTAAAGAACAGACATTTATAAGTGCCGCTCTAATTGCTATAGATGAAATAAATTTTTCCATTCCACTAGTTAATTCAAGTGGCCAGAAGTTATCATCATCATACACTATATAAGTATTAATACTCTTACCATCTGTCTCAAAAATCACTTGAAAATCAACGATTTGAGATAAAATATTATTTGTTTCCGCTTGTATCTTCGGTAAAGCGTCACCTATGAGTGCGTACGGAATACCGTTTCTATTTACACATTTCAAATAATAATCATAAGCGAGATATTCTGTTTCAAGTTCTTTTAATTTCTGAATCGATTCATTACAATCGTTTATAATTCTTTCTTGTACTTTAATATCACCACTATAATCTATAATCTTTCCTTCAATTTGCTTTAACTCTTTAGTAAACATTAATTTAGAATTCTTAGAATCTTCTATAATTTCCATCAGTAAGGAATTTGTTTTAATAGATTCTTCATTTTCTTTATATTTTAATATTCTATTTTGAACATTTACCAAATCTTCTTCAAATCCTTTCAATGTTTCTTTATTACTATAAATATTTTTTTCTAAATTAAATACCGTTTTTTGATGAAAATGTTGATCGTTTTCTGACTTCTGTAATCTGTCTAGTTCAGTATAAACATTAGAATTTTTCTTGAATTCTTTTTCAAGTCCTTCAATTTCAGCAAGTAAATCATTTTTATCTTTATTTAATCCAATTAAACTTGATTCTGCTTTCTTTGCATCTTGAACAAACACATTACCAAGACAGAATTTACATTTTGGATCGTACTGATGATTCTTTAAATTATTTACTTTATCTTCACAATGTTGAATCTGAAGTCTTATATTTCTCAAATCGGATTCATTCTTAGAAAGTTTTAACCTAATTTCATCAACCATCTTTCTACGTTCTAACAAATCTTCTTTGTTGAACTCAGAAAGAATTAGCGTATATCTATCAAGACTTTCATTCGCACCTTTTAATTCATATTCAAGTGATTTCATACCGCGAATAGTTTCATCTATTTTTCTATCAATTGAAATTTCTTTTTCTAAAAGTGTTTGTAATGAATTAGGCGATAAATTAGAATCTATTTGTATTAATTTATTTTCATTGTCTCTAACTGTACTATTCAACTTTTCTATTTTTTCTTCAATTTCAGATTTTTCCGAATTCAAATTCAATAAAATTGTATTTGCTTCATCACGTTTTGCTTCTGCACTTAATATCTTTGTTGAATAATCCTGTTTACTAAACTCTTTAATAAGTGTACTTACACTTTTGGAATCATCGTTTGCTATTGTATGTAATTCTTCAAACAATTCTAAATCTAAAAACTGAGCAAGTAAGTCTTTACGTTCACGCTGTGCCTTATCAATAAAATTAGTATTGTTACCCTGAACAGACATTGCAGTTAAAATAAAGTCATCGTATGTCCCCAAATACTTTCTAATTATACGATTTGTATCGTCTCTGTCCTCACCATTGAGTGAAACTTTGTTCTCTCCATCTAAGTACCAAAAGTTCACTACAACCTTCACAGCACCCTTCTTGTCCTTAGTTGCAACCCTTTCAATGAAGTAATTACGTTCACCGATATTAAAACTAAGTTTACAGTTGAAGTTTTCTTTTTTATTATTCATTACCTGAATTGCTCTGTATGTTCTTGGACATTTATCAAAAATACAATACATAAGAGCGTCTAACACAGAAGATTTTCCACTTGCATTCGGTGCGAATAAACCATAAACACCATTCATAGAATCAAAGTTTACAGAATTACCTTCACCGTATGAAAACATATTATCAAACTTAAAATAGTTTGGAGTCCAAATTAAATTTCTAACAACATCACTATCATCAACTTGCTTGTTTACGTTTCTGTTTATTTCATAAATACGTTCTAACAATGCAGTATCAGTTGGTAACTTATTATTTTTAATGTAATCAGAAATTAATGTGTTCTGATATGCAATATCTCTAATATCACCTAATTTATTGTGTGAAGTATTTCCTGCTTCCGATGAACCACCGACTCTTTGTACTTTAACATCAAGAACATTTGCTAATGATTTTATCTCGGTAATGACTTTATGAATGTCCGAATTAGATGTATTAATTGAATGTAAGCGTACGTAATTATTTTTTGAAAATTCGTCTGGTAAGTTTTTAATTTTTCCATCTTCAACCTCAATTGTGTGGTAAGTAAAATCATTTTTTATTTCTACAAACTTCGATGTACCATTGGTTAAATTCCATTCAATTACACCGTGTTTTAAGTCTTCCCCAAAGTTTTGTTGTATAAGTGAACCTGGATAAGCAAAACGTTTGTTTGAATCTAAATATTGAAATCTGTGAATATCACCAAAGAATCCATAGTCAAATCCCTCAAATAAATCAATAGTAACATCGGTATTATGTAACTTCATACCTGTATCTGTTTCTGCTGCATTAATCGCACCATGATAAAGAACTATTTTCTTTCTACCGTTATCTTCTAAATCCGATGCTTTAATAAAGTTCTTAGTATCATCGAATACTGAATTTACCACAAAGTCTACGTTACCCATTGGATAAACGCCAGTTTCTTTGAAATAAAATAAATTATTATTGTTATTAAATGAATTGAAAATTGGAGTTAAAGAATCCATTCGGTCTTTATTATTCAAGTTGCAATCGTGGTTTCCTGCTATAAAAAAAGTAGTTGCTATCTCAGATAAATTTAATAAAAAATTTCTCGTCATTTCTATCAGTTCTGGACTCATATCTGTTTTTGCGTGAACAATATCACCCGCAACATAAATCAAAGTATTTTTATGTTTACTAACAGTTTCACGGCAATAATCGTATAATCTATTAAATACTATTTCATATTCTTCATGGCGTTTATAATTTCTAATATGTACATCAGCTATGTGTATAACTCTATGTAAGTTAAGCATTCAAAATCCTTTGTTTAATAATATCGTATGTATCGGTCTTCTTACTGTTACTCTTGATTAAAGTAAATGCGTTGAATCCAACTTCGTTTACATCTTTTTCTTCTAAATTTACAATGTAAACATTTATTCCATTTCTAACTAAATAACTTGAAATGTTTAATGCATCTTTTCTTGCATCATTATCCAAAGCAACAATTACTTTCGGTGGTTTACGTAGTAATATTTTCTCTTTCAATAAGTTTGACATTAGTTTGCCGAAAAGTGGTATAGTGTTATATCTGGCACTAATTGCGTCAAACACACCCTCGACTAAAGTTATTGGTTCATTCCAATTAATAAATGAATCAAAACCAATAACGTCTTTACTCCATTTTGGATTTTTATATTTTAATGTATCTTCTTCAAAAATAGAACGAGAAACAAAAAAATTCAAATTGAAATTATCATCATACGATGGAACGATTATTCTACCAGAGTAAGAACCATTTGGGCAATAACCAATATCATATCTAATCATATCGGTTCTACTGATTCCTCGTTTTTTCAAATAATTTATTGCCTGCTTTAACTGCATTTTAGTTTGTATGTCTTTTATTTTGCCGTATTCATACAAACGAATAGTTTCCGATGGAATACTCAACTGAATTTCTTTTGTTTGATTTTGGTCAGGAACATAAAGTTTTCTAATCTTTATAATTTTATCCAAATCAGTATAGTAAGACCTATCGACTTTTAATTTTTTGAATAGTGATGATATATTTCTACCCTTAGCGTTACTCACCCAACAATGCCATACATTTTGTCCATCGTTAGATGCACTTAAATCTATTTCTAATTTTGGTTTGTAATGGGAAATGAACGGAGAGAAAAAAGAGTAGTTATTGCCAGAAGTTTTGCGTCCTTTACCAAGAACTTTTTCTAACAAATTGAGTAAATCATAATTTATCATAACAACACTTTTTTATAGAATAGTTTATATCACAAATATAATAAAAATTTGTGACAATTACAAACACTCATCCAACCATTCTTTTGGAATATCTTTCTTTGCCCACTTCCAACCTTTTTTATCACAATACTGAGCGTATGTGGTTTTACTTCCTTTGTATAACTTTGCATTTGGATTTTGAAATACAAATCGAATATCTATTTCTGAATACTGTTCAAATATTAAATCAAACTTTAATCTGTCAGTTTTTACCCAGCGACCTTTTGATTCAATATAAAGTTTATCACCTGTTTTCTTATTAAGAATAAAATCAGGAGTGTAGTTGTGTTTTGTTGCTGGTTGTATATAGGATATTTTATCCGTTTCATAACCAAATTCTTTTTTCGATTCTTGAAGTGAATCATTTATATTGTCTTCCAATCCACTTCTAAAACCATTCTTTATTGCTACGGCATTTCTTTTCATTACATATCAAATCGTACAATAATATTCATATCAACATCTTTTCTTTTCTTTATTGGATTAGCCAGTTTAGCAAGAGCAACCAATTCGTTATTATCGGTATAAAGGCCAATTGTTGTAATATAAGGAGTGAAATATGATCCGGTAACGTAATCTTCAACATATATAGATTCACTATCTTTATCTTTTCTAATAGAAGGATTCTGTGTAAAATTAAATTCAGATTTTCTTATTTTACAAATAATTTCAGATTGATAAAAAGTAGTTGTTCCTCTGAATTCGCCATCAAACCCATATGTATCGTTAGAATAATCAAGATTTCCAGTTTGTCCCATTAATGAATTTTTATATTTTGGTCTTGGATCCGATACAACAACAAGTCCTTTTTTATAAAAAATATTACCAACTCGTGAAGTCTGATATGCATACCCATTTTGTAAGCTATTATTTGCAAGATAGCCAATTTCGTCTGCTGTTATAACTCTATTATATACACGTATCTCATCTAAAGAACCAGAAAAAGCAAAAGTATCTATACCGTTTCCACCCATGTAAAAATTATGAGTGTTCTGTATATTTCTTGTTATTTTACTATACTTGGATGCGTTTAATGAACCATCAACCCAAATTTGTAAATAACTTGCACTTTTTTGACAAACAACATGATGCCAAGAACGAGTTGCTAAAACACTTGATGTTAATTCACTTGTTTCTAATGCAGATGATTGTTTAAAGACTAATTTATACGGAGACGCAGAATTAGTATTTGTTATTGCAATATCAAACGGATAACGATCAATTGATTTCGTAACATCTTTATTAGTATAAATTAGCCGTGTTTCATCTAATGTATCTATGTTTACAATTCTATTTTTACTAAACAAAGAATTATATGTATTGATGTTATTAGACTGACTTATTGGTACATTTATCCAAAAACTAAAAGCAAAGTTTTTATCTTTACCAAAATTGAAATTTTTATGATTTTTTACTTCAAAATAGCCACCATCTAAAGCAACGGATACTCCACTTGACTGTGATGTGTCTGTTGTTGGTATTCCTGGTTGATATGAGATTTTTTTAGGATATATAATATCTATATCATTTCTCAACGGGGAAGCATCTAGCAGATAATCTACATTTTTATTTCTAAAATAATAATCTCTATATTTTTCGTTAAATCCAACATACAATGAAAGGTAGCCATTATCAATGAATTTAGTTTCATCAAATGTTGTATCTCTTAAATTACCATAGCCATCATCGACCAATGTATACTGATAAATAGAAGAAGTACTTTGGTTAGTTATTCTAAATGAGTTTTTTTGTATTCCTTCACCAAACACTTTCATCGGAATAGTCATCATAGAACCAGATTCAGATAAATCGGTAAATGTATTGTAGTCTGTTATATTAGTTGGTAGTTTATTTTTATCATAATCAGTATAATAATTATGGTCCAAGTAATACCATAGAACTTTTGGGTCAATACTTTGTGACACATAATGATTTTCGTATAATGAAGAAGAAATGTTCAGTATTCTTCCAATATATTTATGATTCTCTGGATATAATACACGATAAACTTTTATACCCAACTTACTATACAAATAGGCAGAATTATCTAATGTATTTATTTTCCAAAATTTATTTGATTCAAATGGCGTAACCGTATAGTCCCCTCGCTTTAAGGACTTATTACATATACTTAAAATATTTCCAGTTTGGAATAGCATATTAATTCAATCTCACTCTTATTTGAAATACGTGCTCATCATCTTTTGTTTTTAATATTGGCTTTGGTAATTTACCAATTGCAACCAATTCATTTTCAAAATTGTACAAACCGATAGTTGTAATATAAACTCTTGGATTTGAAGAAAAAGAATTATATTTTAATTTGTTAGTAGTAGAGTCTGTATAAGTTGGATTCGTTGAATAATTAAATTCGTTTCTGTCTACTCTACAAAAGTATGCTTCAGATATAGTTGTTGTTGTTGAACGTCCAAATAAAGATCCAGTTGTTTGTCTTACTACGTTTGGACTACATGAACCACTAATAGAAACAAAAAGTTTTCTCATATTATCACCATCGATAGATGCAGTAACGGTATTAAAAGAACATGATGTATCTAATACAGTACCGTCTAATATAACAAAGCCAAGCCTTGGAAAAATCATTCCCCATGCATCATCAGTTGACTCGCCATAAACACCATCGATTAATGAACCAGAAACTAAATAATAATAATCTCTTATTTCACCTTCGTTTAATGTTTGCTCAGAACCGTCTCCACTATCATCAATCAATGAATAAATAACACTTGAAGAAGGATTTGCATAAAAATTACTTCCAGTATTTACTAGTTGATTTGCACTCGAAGATAATGGTGATAATAATAATTCAAAATTACCTGGATCTAATCTATCTTTGATTAAATTAGTATCGAAATTTAATACATAAAAATAATCACCATTCTTATCATTCTTAAACTTAAATTTTCCCTTATTTGTATCAAAGCAATTCAACATATATTGTCTATATAAGGATTTAGCAGGTACTAAATCTGTCCATTTATCTATTATGTACGATGAACCAGATCCAGAAATATGAGCGTAACATACATCGAGTATATGTTCTGCATTTATAGTATTTGGATTTTCTGAATAAACTGGTAAATAATATTTTGAATGACTATAAGGTGTTGAACCAGTAAAAAAATTATTTATTTTTTCAGAATAGCACTCAAACAAACCTGCAGACTTATATCTAAGAATAGGTTTACTATAATCGGTTTCAGTAGATATTCGTTTATATACTAAATTGTTAGTAACCGTATTTTCAGTAGAACTAATCGGCACAGTAGGTGTGGGTGGTTTTATAGTAAACGATACACCAGTACTATTAATTAATATCTGAATGTATTCCCGTGAAGGAAATCCATTTGAAATCTGAAACAGTAAATATTCTTCTATCAGTTGGAGTGTTTTTTTATTTATTTCAAAGCTATGCTTTTGCACAAATCACCCCTTTAAAAATTTAGAAAAAAGTATTGGGGTATTGATTCGTGTGTTTGGTAACTCATCATTAATAGATGTATTTAATATAGTTGTATCAACACTTTCAATTTGTCTATCCAACTTTTGCTGTGCTTCTTTAATTAAACGTATATAATACTGAGCAACATTCATTTTATTAGAATTGTTACTAATATGAAATAAGTGGTTTGGTGTTTTATTGTTTGAATCCACCGATAATATAGATAAAAATAATTGCTTAGTATATTCTGAAATATCATTACTATCAACCACTGGTGGAAAATCTGACATCATTGATCCAGACATAATATCGATTATTTCTGTTTCGGTTATCATGTTACCAATTCAATCTTATTTTTATTAAAATATCGTTTTCTTTTGTTTTCTTAATAGGTTTACTCAACTTTGCAATAGCCAATAATTCTCTGTCTTTATTATAAAGACCAATCGTTGTAATGTAAGTCATAGGATCATTTATAAAACACGCATTCTTTATTTTACCTATGTTAGCAGAGTCATCATAAGTATATGTTGGATTGTTACTATAATTAGAATCACTATTTGCAACTCTCACGAAGTAATGATTTGTAGTTTTTCGTGTAACACTTCTTGCTTGCATTGGATAACCCATTGCAGCAGCACCACTTATTGAAGTAAATAACTTATAAGAATTGTCACCTAAAATATTACTACCAGTAACAGTATTAAATGTCAAATAAGAATTTAATTTAGAAGAATCTAATACTATAACACCGAGATTTGGATATACTTTACCATAAGTTGTAATCGCTAAGTTAGTATATATACTACCAGTACCACTAGAATGTACACCAGAACTTATACTTCCACTAACAATATCATAATAAGTTGTTTCTGTGTCTGAACATACCGTATCACCAAGTATTTCTGATGAATTATCTATAAGTGATAATATAATTGGAGTTGAACCTGAAACTTTAACCTTACTACCAGTATGTTGTGAATTCACTATTCCACTACCAGAAAGTGCAGCTAAATTTATTTGAAAATTACCAACATTTAATTGATCGCTTATTCCGTTTCTGTTAAAGTTTATAACGTAAATATCATTGGGTGTTTCAAGTGTTCCACTATTATAGAATGAATAATATTTTTCTGTAGATTCCATTGATAACAATCTATATTGAGAATATATCGCTCTCGATACACTATCACGATTATTATATCCAGTTGCTAAAGAACCAGATCCATTGTGATTACCGTAAGTAACAGCAAAATAAGGCGTCTTACCACACGTATCACAATCAGTTACTTCATAATAATATGCCGTTGAAGCAGTATATTGTGTTGAACTTGTATAATAACAATCAAGTGACGCTGAAGCACCAAACAATCCACGCTTAGTGTCTTTAACCACCGCAGTTAAAACGTCAGTACCAAATAAAAATGGATGTTGTACTTTATTTGCTTTATCAAAGCAATCGTCTTTTTGTCTTGTTGCACCTGTCAATTCTTGACCGTCTGTTAATCCGTATGGATTTCTTGCTATATCAGTTGGTGCGGTTGGTTTAGTAGCTCTCTTTCTTTCTTTCTTACGTTTATAGTATCCGTCACCTAAAATTGGGTGATCGTACGATAATGCTGGATAAGTAAGGTAATTTGTTCTGACTTCAATCTCTGTACATCCACATGGATTAGTTGGATCTGTCTTATATTCAGTTTCAAAGTCTTTTGTTATAAATTGTTCACACTCACCAAATGGATTAAATTGAATACTATCATACGCAATAAACGTACCGTCATCTGGCTGTCTGGATGGTATATTCAAAGCCATAACAACTTCATCTAATGCGTAATAATAACCATCAGTTGTTGTTAAAAATTTACCAGTATCGCTCTTTAATGCAACAATTGGAATTGAGTTTGGTAACTTACCATTTAATGCATCTAACATATACTGATAACCAATATCAGACTCTTTTCTATATGGAAGTTCTTGCTCAGTTATTCTACACTTTATTTTAAAAATACGAATTCTTTTTCTTTTTACTCCACGTTGAAATCTAGATAAAATACCAGTTAAACATGGATTTGTTGGTAAAGCTATTCTTGTTTGAATTAAAGAACCATCATCAAACGCTTCAAACGCTAAGTAAGGAGAATATCTTGTAATACCTTCATTGTAAATTGCAAGCATTAATCCAGTATCATCTACATAACCAGGAGTACCATCTCTCTTTTTGATAAGACCGGCAATGATAGGATAATCAACATAGCTAGATTCAAAAGTCTCGTTCGATAACTCAGAATATACTGCCCAATATTCTCTATTGGCACAGTCGTTAGAAGTAGCAGGTGGAACACCACTACCCCCACCACCTTGTGTTGCTGTACAATCAGATACACCAGACGCTCCTGTGCATTTAGCGTAAACAGCACCATTCTCTGTTTCGACTAGCAACCCACCACCAAACGCATTAGCATCTTTCTTTATGTCTGTGTCTGCCAAATATACTGCTTGATTCAATAAGTGTTCTAACTTACCCATAGCACCGGAATTTACTATATCTGTCTTCCATTGATGTGTGTGATCTATTTCTCTAATCTTTGCATCAAATGTAAAACTTTTAGGACTTGCAGCGAGCCATGCTGCACAATCTGTTTTCCAGCCATCTACAACAGGATTATTATTAACAAATACTTTTATATTATTTTTTAAGTTTTCATTTATATATTCTAAATCATTGAAGCCAGCAGCGTCAGTAACATTTAATGCTGTATTTATACCGGCGGATACTTCATCAAAATCATAATAATACTGCCAAGTAATTCTATCTTTATTTGGATTGCCTGGACAAGCATCCTGTTTGTAAGCGATTTTAGAAGTTGCTACTATTTTATCGGTTGCAATCAGTTCTGGAGTTGGGAATAAATTTTGACCTGATGTAGAACAACATCTCCAAATATCAATATATAATTGACAAGGTCCAGGTATTGTTACTCCACTAATAGAAGCTTTCTGTGTAGTTTGCTTTTGTTTCACCGTAAACGTATATCTACATGCAGCAACACCAGTTGTGGAAACAGCACCAGTTGTGGAAACAGCTCCAGTTGTGGAAACAGCACCAGTTGTAGAAGCAGCACCAGTTGTAGAAGCAGCACCAGTTGTAGAAGCAGTACTAGTTGTTGTACTAGTTGTTGTTGTAGCTACGTATAATGCAGGAGCATTTAAAAAATTTGAAATTAGTCTTTTAGTTTCGTCATACGATCTAATACGTAATGTATCATTAGTACCCGCTATTCCTGCTGGAGATGTCAATTCAGGAGAATTTATTATATTAACGTACTTGTCATATAATGTGGCACCAGAAATTACTCTTCCAAACAATAATATTGATTTAGTTGTATTTGCTTTCAAATAAGTAGAGAATGAACCAAGAGTCTGTGCTACTAAATTTTCATTATCACCTACAATTCCAGCTGATTTAGTTCGCCAATATTCGTCATAATCAGCCAATAATGATGCTAAAGGAAGCCAAGCGTACGAATCTCTCACTATAATGTTAAGAGTGTTTCCCTGACCATCATCTGGTGTATATCCCTGTGTAAAATTTTCAAATGTTTTCGCTTGGTCAAACTGTGTAAGCCAGTTTAGATAATTGGTGTTAAATCCACCCGTTGTTTCTATAGTGGGCCATGTAGTATACTTTGGAAAAGTAGAATATGGTTGATTAGCACCATAATAATTTAATGCACTAAGTATACTATTGGTGAAACCATCAAAACTACAACAACTATAAATGGCCATAATATATTCCTTAGTAATCTAATTTAACTTTAATAATAACTTCTCTATCAAATGATTTTTGAATTGGTTTACTTAATTTTGCAATAGCAAGTAAGTTTCCTGAATCATCGTATAAACCGATAGTAGTTATATAAACTTTTGGATCTTCTCTCATTCGTTGGAATTTTATTTTGTAATTTGAATCCAAGAAACTTGAATTTGTGGTGTAATTATATTCATTGGAATATATTCTAACAAAATAATATGCAGAAGAAACCACTTCACTCGTTCTACCTTGAAATGAATGTGTAGTTGGACTATAAGCAATAGCACCACTTACAGAATTAAAGAAACGATAAGCACTATTATCACCCCACATAGATCCAGTATATGTATTTTGAGATACAGTTGGAACGTAAGACCGAGATGTGTAATATGAAGCAGAAGCATCGAGTGCTTTACCATTTAATACAATAACACCATTATCTGGATAGAATAAACCCCAAGGTGTATTTGCATATGTACCAGTATAAAGACCGTCTTTCAAACTACCACTACGAACACTATACACTCTACCGCCCTGTTGAGCCAACGCTGTAGTTGAAGTACCAGAATCATCTATTAAAGTAATAATATCAGCGTTGGATGCTATACTAGCAGAACCCTTTCCAGTCAATTTAGAGAGTGACAACTGCCATGTATTTGTATCCATTCTATCTTTAAATCTTGAACGGTTTACATTTACAACATATATATGTTCCGATGTTTGAATTGTACCATCGTTGTACGGAAACTCAAATAAATCAACACCAGAGTTAAGAAGTAATCTTTTATATTGTGAATAAATTGCTCTCGTGGGGTAATCATAATCTGAAACATTGTAAGAACCAGTAGAAGAACCACTACCTGGATAATCACCATACGTAAGACTAAATTGAGACTCAGAACCTTGTATATACGATTGTGTATTGTAAACTTCATAGAAGTATCTTTTTTGAGTATTGGATTGTTCAGAACTCGTATAAACACTATACAAACCAAATGAATTACCAGACCATAACGGAGCTGAAACCAATTCTCTTGCACTTATATTTTTTGCATTATCTGTAAACGACTTATAAGTATAATTTGCCATACCTTTTAATACTCCAATTTAACAGTAATTGATAATTCGGTATTTGGTGTTTTTAATACTGGTCTACTCATCTTACCAACTGCCACTAAGTCATAACCGCCAGTATTATTCTGTACGTACAAACCAATAGTTGTTATGTAAACTTTAGGAGCATCTACAAATCTTGTATTAAGAATTTTACCTTGCGTAGTAGACAGTTGACTCACATACGTAGGATTATTAGTATGATTGAAAGAATCAGTTGGTATGGTTACAAAGTAATATAATTCATTTTTGTTTTTAACTGACCTTGCGGTAAATCCAACTGGTGAAGAAACTGCCGCTGCACCACTTATTGCTGTAAACAATTTATAAGCATTATCACCTGCAATGTTACTACCAGTAACCGTATTAAAAGAAGCAGATTGATTTAATTTTTCTGCTGATATTAATAGTGTTCCTTGACTTGGAAATACTTTACCATAATAATGTGGGTTAGTAGAGTTATATATACCGTTGGTTAAACTACCACTAACTAAATGTCTTACAATTGAAGTTTGAGATGGGTATTCACTTGCATCGTTCAAGTCATTAGAATCATCTATCAATGATATATACTTTTGTGTTGCACCTGAACCTGAAACTTTAACCTTACTGCCAGTATGTTGTGAATTCACTATTCCACTACCAGAAAGTATTGCTATATTTACTTGAAAATTACCTGGATCTAATTTATCACCAAATTTATCTCTATTAATGTTAATAGCATAAAAATCGGTCATTGCAGCACCATTAGAACTAGACATAATTAGTCCAGTTTCATTGCCGTCTAAACACAATAATTTATATTGTGAATAAATTGCTCTAGCTGCAGTATCATTTACATCACCACCTTGATTTATAGAACCAGAACCACTAACATGACCGTATGCTACTGAAAACATTCTTTCATCGTTACATGATAATGAAGCAGATCCCCATACTTCATAATAGTATTCAAGTGATGCTGTATTTTGTGTTGAACTTGTAAAAAAAGTTAGAAGTTCGCCAGTATTAGTTTCCCATAAACCACGGGCATAAGCAATTGTTTTTGCCGAAGGCGCTTTTCTAACTGAACCAAAATAACTCATAGTGTATATCCATTTATAACTAAATCAATAAAATATTATTTTTAATTTTAAGCAACTGCTTGTATTGTAACAGGAACAACAACTCTTGAACCGTAGATATTATGTGTAATAATAATTTTAGTTGTTTTTGGTGTAGAGAATGTTGTTGAATCATACGCTGCTTTTAATTTGACTAACGGAGTACTAGTAACATTTGACCAAGTTTTTGATAAACCAGATGTTCGCCCTGCTCCAATTTCCGTTATATCTAAGTATGTAGTGTCTAACAATTGTATGGTGTACGGTCCTTGTGGAACAGGTGCACCAGGCGATGAAGACCATTGTTTTGTTGAAACAGTCATTATTTGCTCTGGAATACTTTGGGTGCCAGAACCAACAATTAAAGTTACAGATGTTGGTGCAACTTCCAAATAAGGAATACTCTCAGTTCCTGCATCTAATGTAATAAGTTTATATTTCATAGATTGTGTTTCATCGGGAACGGCTTCTGTTATCGGAAGATTTTCAATAACAACACCCATTTTTGCATCACCAAGTGGATGATTCTGATTCCAAAGATCGTAATCAATCTCATCATCGGCTAAAGCAAATTGTGTTATATTAAATGCGTTACCACCCTGTGCGAGTAACTCTCTGCCTTTTTTTGTAAGAATTGCGTCTACTGTAACCGTAGTGTTGTTTAAATATCCCATTTGAAACTCCTTTTTATAAAACTTGTTTAGTACTACTATAAATATAAGAAATAAAACAAAATAAATTATTTTCTAAGATTTTTATTTATGTTTAATTTCATTAAATTTGTTTCTTTCTTTTCAGATATTGACACCTACCTATATCCAATGTTGGATAATATTCTGCCCATAAAGTTTCACATGGTAATAGTAAAACGATAACCGGTGACGGATCATTTAAAATAAACGAATTACCATCATATCCAGTAGGTTTCCACATAGGAAATGAAACAGAAGTATATGTTACCTTGCAGCCTTCAAATCTGTTTCTTCTCTGAGGTGTTGGGTAATTGTTAGGATTCATTAGACTCGAAGTTACATAATCAAATGAATTCCAATTTGAAGCAGCAATATCGATTGGTTCTGTAAAATAGAATTTGAATGCATCGTAATAATTATCTTGCCTATATGATTGTATAGATTCAAAATATGCAGTTGCCTTTGAAACATCATTATCAGTAAAATACCAATTACCATTATTATATGTTGCATTTTGTCTTGCATAAGTATTACCAAATGTAGCGTCTATTATACCAGAATAATTATAAGAATTAAAACTACCCACCAAATTAACAACATTTGATATTGTTGTAGAATATTGATTATATTCAAAAGCCAAAGATTTTTGAGACACATTTATAGTAGGATTAAATATTTGATATGTTCCAATTAAAGTATCTGATTGTTTATACATCGTACTTACTATATTTTGTATGTCAGCACTTGATGTTAGTTCAGTATTAATTTCTGTTTCTATATCATCAAATTGAGTATCAAATTCAGTTATAATATCAATTTCACCATCAAAATCTTTTATGTCAGATTCATTAACATCAAATCCAATTAAAACAGAAGTAATTTTTGATGTAACTTCCGATGTTGGTTTTGGTGTTTTAACCAATTCAGTAGTTTCATGTACAAATTTTTCAGGAGACTCAGCAGTAAAATCACGATATGTACTTACTTTCGAGCGTTCTAATATATTTGGCTCTATGACTAACCCAAGAATCTCTTGAACTCTTGCAGGCAATGTTTGACGTATTTGATCGAATATACTAAAATCATATATAGAAATTAAATTTATGTATGAGTTTATATCATTTTTGTTTTTATATTTTTTCCAATATTCACTTGCAAACCATTTTAACTTTGGATATTCATCTTTTTTTACGTTTTCATATTCACCAAAATAATCGTCTATCCAAGTATTACCGATTGCAGAATAAATATCTTCATTTATCATAGTTTGTGGTGAAAACGCAACCATTAATTTATTTGAATCTAAAGAATATCTATCAAATGAAGTTAATGCAACAGAGTTTTCTGGCTGTAAAGGTCCAATTAACGTAGCGGAATCAATACGCACTTTTTCAGAAAATGGTGTATTTGAACCAACAGTTGCAACAGCCATATTGTAACTTTCAACTATAGATTCAAATGAACTCGAAGTAAATCCATAAAGATTAGCAGATTTTGAAGAGCTATAAAAAGTTGATTTATCACTATTTGGGTGATTACTTTGTATACTTGAAGTTGCTGCAGCATCAAACGGTTTCCAAAATTTGAACTGTGCTTGTAAATCGTAAAACGATGAAGTTGGTGTATTACCGTTATATGACCTTGCAGACAAAACATGATCATCAAATGCTGATGATGTTAACTGATTTGTCCAGTATCTTAATTCATAAATAGAACCAGATAAAATATTATTTGTTTGTGGATTTGATCCAGAACCAATAAATAATTGTCCATCGGATGACCAGGCTCTGTTATAACTTCCACTTAAACTTCCACTAACAATAATAGAAGCGGATGCTTCAACTGCTAATTTTCCATATTTTGATGTTTTTAAAAAGAAATCATATTTTTGATTGGAAGCGGTTAAATCGGTTGATACACTTCTTCTAATCATAATGTTTAACGGAACATCATCATACAGATATTGGTCTGTAATTGAAGCAGATTTATATGCACTGGCCCCATCGTGCATATGGAAAGTTAAACTTCCTTTTTCTGGATCTGTACCATTTTTGTTTATACTAACATACCAATCTAATCTACTACCTGATTGTTTTTGAAGAACAGTTTGAATCGGATCGTTTTGATAAGCATAATTTATTTCTGGATCCATTTTCCAACGAAATGTTAAAGTATCTGGATATTGCCAACTACCATATTCGTTACTTACACGTTCCCATGGAACTCTTACATATTGAGTTTGAGTTGGTAATGGATATGAACTATGAAAGTTTAGATAATAAGTATATTTTGGAACTTCATACCGTGGAGTAATACCTAAATCTGCATTATCTGGACCACCAAATTCTCTTATAGTTAATATTGTTTCCGGGATACCATAGGCAGACAGTAAAGCTCGTATCGATCTCGCAGTACCTTTTGTTTTGTATATGTAAGGTAAATTATTAAATATTCTACGCCAAACTTCTTTTGTACGGTCTTCTTCAGATCTAGATAAATTTTTATCTATTGTTGTTGAATTAGTCCAAATTGGATCACCACTACCACTCAATCCAAGTCCATATTCCCATAAATCTTTTGTTTGTGTACCACTATTTAATGTCCAACCTAAATTTTTAGTTACTTCGTATATTAAATCCTGAGATAAGCCATCTTTCGGATGTTGTTCTCTTAAATTTTTCTTTAACAAATGATTTGTATAAAAATACATAATATCAAAATGCTGACCAATCATATTTACAAATGTTATAAATTGATCGTTATCATTTGATTCTCGTATATGTTCTGGAATTGCAAAAAGTAAACTATTATAATTATTTTTATCATAATCAGTTGCTACTTCTAAAAGAGAAGAGTACCAATCATCTACTGTACTCGATGTTATTGGATATAATTTATATTTACCTTCAACTGTAGCTATTGAATAATCACTACCTGTTACTTCATATTTTGGATATGGAGTTATAGAAGATGAATTTTGTGAAGTATAATAGTTACTACCAGTTGTTTCATAATATAACCACTTTTCAAAATCATCAAACGCACTTACTAATTTATCACGTAATACTTTAACTTTTACTTTATTAACTTCAAGTGAACCAGTATAACTGTTCAAGTTACTTAGTTGTGTATTATATGATTCTACTAATTGTAATTTATATACAAAATTTTCTACTCTACCTTCTGCCGAAGAATAAAAAACAAAATTTTCAAATTCTCTAAAATTCAAATTCAATTTAATAGAAGAGCCAGAATTAATATATTTGTTTAATAGTTCCTGCGACGTTTGCGCGTTTGTATCTAATAATTCATTCCAAGATTTATAGTCAGTTTCAGATGTAGTCCAATATCCGTAATCAACTTCAAAGTTTGGACCAGAAATAAATTTAGGTAATGCTAACTTTTCCTCACGTATTCTAACCACATTGTCTATATATGGCTTCATAATTTCAATTGAAAGCCAGCACTCAAAGTATAAATCTAAATCACTTGGTAATTCATCTAAAAGTTTAACATAGAAGTAGTCCGTGTTTCCGTCTGATGTTACATTTACAACACTTAATATATTATTTTGACCAAAATTAAGAATAACAGGAGAAATATATTTTGTGCCAGACATATATTGTAAAACAAAAGATGCTAAATTATCTCTTGAAACTTTATCTTCTGGATTTGTCAATGTTAATCGTAATTCTTTTCTGTTTGGTGAAATGTCAGAAATAAATAATCTATTTACTTGTTCATTGGTATTATTACTAGAATACCCAATAAGATTTCTAAAAAAATTATAAACAATTTTATAAGTACCAGGAACAATTTTAGCTCGTTCTAAATGTTTATGAACATCCAACAAAACATAATTTCGAGATGACCCATCTATTATTTTATTTTGAATTGAATAGTCTGCGTTATATAAAGTGTCAACATAAGCGCCATTATGTAAAAATACATGAAATTCAACATTAGTATTAGGAGTAGTTGGATCTTCTACATTAGATATACTTTCAAATTTAGGTATAATTATTTTCCCATTCAATCTATTTACATTGAATCTATTACCACGAATTGGATCGCTAGTAGATAGTATTTGACTTATGTTTTTATAGATAAAAGTTGGCATACTCTATATTAACCCCCCTTTGATATTGCATCGTTTAATGATGGTAAGTTGGAAGATTTTCTTATTCTATCAGTTTCTAATGTAATTTGTTCGAGTGATGTGTTAACTTCTTTTGCAAAACCAGAGAAGTTGTCTTTGAATGCGTCCGCTTGATTTGTAACATCATTACTTAATTTATCAAGAGTGTCTTCTTGTTGTTTCTGTAACTCTACGTTTATATCTGAGAGTTTATCTATTCCAACGCCTAAACGTGTTAATTCCACTCCCCATTCTTTCATAGAAGCCATGTATTTAGTTTCTTCATTATATAAACCTTCAATATGAAGACTCTTTCTTTTAATATCGTCTTGTAGGTCTGATATTTTATTTTTAAGTGCAGCAATAGAATTATCATTATCTTTTATAAGATTAGCCAAATTAGAGAATAATTCATTCTTAGCAATATTTGTTATGTCTGCAATATCATTTCGTGTAAGATTACCTAATAATCCAGGTTGAGTATATAAAACTTTTTCATAATCTTTAAGTAGTGTTAATGCTCTCTCTTCTGCAGTTATTGCAGATGGCATACTATCAAACTCAGATTTAATTATACGTCTAAAATCCGTTGTTAAAAATCTTTGATCAACAACTGGAATTTCTAATTGTCCACTATTTTGTTTACCACTATTAGCAGAGTAATTTATTATTTTATTCGTTCCAACTTCTCTAACTAATTCACTCATCGTGTTACCTTAAAGTAGTAATTATTATCAAATAATTGTACTGTATTTCCACTATTCATTTCAGTTTTTACAACTACTCTATAAAATCGTTCTGGTTGAAATGAATCCATCCATAAGTTAAAGTAACTACTTGTCCCATCGCAACTTATTTTAGAACCAGATATATCAAACGGTAAAATTATCTCATCTGTATGTGCATCTCTTACTTCATAGTATGAGGATGATGGTAAATGATAGTTTATTGTTTGATATGATTGAGTTGTATAATTTTTTTCTGGATATTTTTTATTTGCATAAATTCTTATTTTAGCTTTTTCGGTTTGTGCATAAAATTTGTTAAGTTTAACATTTATATTTAAACCGTCATCTGAAACTGGTTTTAAACTTCCAGTAATAAATATAGAATCATCCCACACCACATTTAGACGTGGAACATATATTGTATTACTATCTGTTCCAAAAAATTTAAGTCCAACTATACTATCCCGTAAACTTTCAATTTCATCACTAAACTTAATAAGTATACCGTCATTTTCAAAACGTCCAGATCCAGTAATCCATTTTTTAACGATGTTTGTAACATTCATATAAACATCAGAAGTTTGAAATGAAAACGATTGAGTACATTCTAAATTATCATAATCCCACCAAGTACCACCCCCCTCGTTTGTAAAATAAGAAGAAGTAACATCTGCTGCAAGGTTTACACCAAATAAAATATTAGCGTCAACCCAAGTCATTGAAAGATTATCCCATTCAAAATTTTTAATTGTAGGTGGAATATCCCATTCAGTACCTACTGTCTTTGATGTTCTGTATTTCCAAGAAACACCATTTGTAGTAATTGGATTATTTCCCCATCTGCCAGTTCCATTGGTCCATGATGAACTAAGTGGATATGCGTAAATAGTATATTCTTGTGGTATTTCTCGCACATCCGCTGTTACTAATGACAGGTAGTATTTAGCGTTACTTGATATTTTACCCAAATTTACATTTGCTTCTATATTCGATACGTCAAATTTTAGTAAAGCTCTTGTATTATATATAGAAGAACCAGATGTAATAGACTCATGTGATATTTCCAACATAGAATCTATACCCGTATTCATATCTATAGATTTTTCATATATAGTGGCGTCTCTTTGTGCAAAAATTGAATATATCATCCGAATGCCCTCGACCTACCAATTATATCATTATTGGGGTATTTTATTTCAAAAATAGATGGATCTAATGATGGAAAAAGTATTCCATTTTTTGTTGCTTGGTCAATATTATAAGCATGTGGAGAATAACCCAATGTTTGATCATATAAAGTTTTAAACTTAACATTTACAACAGTTTGAACCCCTTCGACTTTATCTATCTCGGTATATACATTGCTTATAACAATTGGCTGATTTATTTGCCATTTTTTAACATCAAAATACTTTTTTAAAGTATCTATACAATTTAATACAACACGATTACTATTTTCATCAGGTAAAGTTATTATATCAAATTCAATACCGATATTTATTATATAAGCGTCACGTAAATTTATAGCGTCTGTTAATATTCTGTGATGATTAAGATAAGTTTTTAAGTTTTCTTTAGTTGCATCATTCACAGGAATAAGTTTATTATTACCATCATATCCCAACGTATAAAAATTCAATCCAAAATTATTTTCAATTCTATCACTATTATAAATAGATTCACGAGTTAGTTGTGTGTCTTTTGTAATATATGCTTTTGCAATAGAACCATATTTTTGCGGTAAACTATATGCTCTTATTATATAATCTTCTTTTGTTACAGCACGATTTTGTGAAGCAAAATGGGCTAAAGCGTTTTGACGAATTTCATTTATTTCTTCAGATATTTTAGCTCCAGTTGCAGGCTTAGGATTTGTTACTGCTAAACTACCAACACATTGAAAACTAAGATTTGCGTCCAAACCAGTTTCATCTACAACAAGTGTTCTTGAAACAATATTGGTAATAACTTCACTTGAAACATTGTCTGTTATACCAGCACCAGTTGTATAATAAATAGTCAATGTTGTATTATTGGGTGCTAATCCATAAGTCTTGGTATATAAAAAGTTTGAAGGATCAATATCTGGAGAATAGTTTGGAGCAATTCCATTTAATGAACTACCAACTAAATCTGGATTTGGTATTAATAGTTCATCATCCAAATCAGCAACACCTGCACCGAATTGTATACTAAATTTACCTTCCGCGGTTTGTCTTGATGTAAAGCGTCTTGAGACTTTTCTTAATTTAAGTAAATATGGAGTCTCTGTTCTGTATTGACTTAAACTCTTATCGTTTCTTGTTATGTTTGGAGTTGGTTCAAAAATAGTATCCATCGCTAAGTAAGGAACATGATGCCATTTATTACCGTCTGAATCCATTGCATATAAAATTTCAATTAAATTTGGTTCATCCAAAACAACTTTATCATATGGTTTTGGTTCATTAAATATAAATTCAGTTGAATTTAATTTTCCAGATACAACTTTTGTTGATTTTTTAAGTAACCAAAATAATATCTCACCTGTACCTTCATCCACCTCATATGGAGTAACTTCAGTTGGACTAAAACTACTACTAAACTTAAAATCCAAATAATCAATTGTTCTGAATTGTGTTTTTGCATTATTATTAACATCAACTAACATTCCTGGTTCGATTGCAAATGCGTAAGTATAATCTGGAACTATATTACCGTTAATTTGAATCGATGGTAATATCTGAAATACATCAAGAAGTGTATTTGAAGCAACTCGATTCTTAGGCATATAACCTAACGATTGTGCTATGTTTAAAATATTTTCTTTTTCGGAAGCATGTAATATTAATGATTCTTGTAAAGTAACATCAGTATAATATGACAATACATCACCAACGTATGCTGCCATTTCTAAAAAAAGCATACCAGGTGACGTTTCGTTAAAATCTTGATAACTATCTGGAAAATAATTCTTTGTAAAATCAATCAAGTTTTGTTTTAACGAACCGAAATCTCTAGATAAATATCTAATATCCTTGCGTACCAAATCACTCATTATATATAGCCTCTTGTATGGACAACCCACCAGTTTCAGATATAAATATCTTAATGGGTAAATATATTGTAGTTCCTATTATATTAACCGAAAATTTTATACTAACCGCATGGTCTGGTTCAGAAACTCTTCCATCGTCGGTTAAGTCTAACTTTATTGTTAGATTTTCAACAGTTAAAAATGGCATCCATTCTGTGAATGCCGATATTATCTCATTTTTTAAACTTGTTATGAACGTATCTTCATCTGTAATATTTTCAAAAAGTATAGCACGTAAATTTGTCCCAAACGTAGGTGACATATATCGTTCACCTTTTGCTGTTAATAAAAGATTTCTGACATTTGATAATATTTGTACACGGTTTGTTGTACTTTGAAAAAAGACACCAGCTGGATTATTAAATGGTAGTGTAACACCGATGTATTTAGTTCCAGAATCGTTTCCAGTAAGAGATGTTGTAACAGATTCTTGCCGTTTTCTTCTATAAATTGACAATTGTTATCTCCCTTTCTTTTCATCTATTTTTTTCATTAAATCAGAATAATTTCTTGTTAACGCATTCATAACATCGTCTGGTACTTCATTTGGTTCAACTCCTTGTGGAATAGCACCGTGTTTATTACTTCCAAACGATTTCGCCATGTCAGATGTGAAATGAAGTTCGTCTTCAATATCATAACTCTCTTGTAAACTCCTACGAGTTTCTTCTAATAAATCATGTATAGAGTTAAAATTAGTCTTTTTTTGTTTTTTTATATCAGAAGTTAAATTAGATTTTTGAACTGTCTGATGTAAATCCATTCCATGCTGTAATTCTTTTATTTGACTTTTTTTACTTAACTGAGTTGAATTCATTTTTTTATCGATGGCATATTCAACCTCTTCTCTTATGATCTGCCGTATCGTATTAAAAAATTTAGACGTTTCCATAAAACTACCTTTTGTTTATTTAACATTTCATATAAATAGAAAAAATTATTATTTCTCAACTATATCGTCATATATACTTTTCAGAGCAGAATTTAATTTTCCTGTATTTTTTGATGTAATTTTTTTATAGTAATCGTTTACTGCAGGAGTTCTTCTAAATTTACCATTCAATTGTGATATTACTTTTTGTGGTTGTCCAGTAGGAGTACATTTTAATAGTCCAAATAGTCCATCTTCACCAAATTTCCAAATAGTAGTAACTTTAACTGTCATATCAGTTCCGTTTGCAGCAATACCACCATTTGTATTTCCACCCATGTGAACACACGTACCATCTGGATTTAAGAATATCAACATTTCCACGTGACCACCTTTACTTACAATAGCTGTTTCCCACCCACAAGTTAATAAGTGCCGTATTAAAGCAAGTCCTTCTTTAGTCATACCATTCGCAGTATAGTGATATTCTTCCCAAAAAAAGCAAACAATTGGATCTGGTAAATATTTTTCATAAACTGTTATTGGTAACTTTGGTCCAGAAAGTGTTGTTGTTTGTTTTATCTTATAATCCAATAAAATCGGATCACCTGGTCCAGTTGTACCATCTGGATTTGTAATTGTAGTTTCCTGATACTGATCAAGTAGGGTTGGGTCGGTAGATAAACCATCTTCATCTATTTGTCCTTCTACTTTTTGTCCTCTTTTAGTTTTTTTTCCAACTTTTAAATTTTTTGTTAGAATTTTTTCTTCTGTTATAACAGATTCTTGCGCTTCTGTTTTGAAATAGAATGCTCTAGCTCTAACAGCATCCGCACTTGATCTACCAGCAAAAGAAATTTTATCAAAACCAGGTACTAATTGTTCTTTACCATTTATTATACAAGCAGGTACTCCTGCAAAACCACCGCCTTCTGGAAATGGTATTTTTTTTGAATGATTCCATCCCGCTCCATTACCTGCTGCAGCTCCTGTTACAGATGTACCTTTAAATGCTTTATATTTACCGGCTCTAACATAAAAATTAGTAGAAAGTCCGCACCACCAAGGTTCATCTGCCCAAGTTGCATTTTTACCATGTTTACCACCATACGTTCCAATTGTAAATTCACCACCCTTATTATATACAGACATAGTCATCATCATCAATTGTTCGGTATTTTCTTGTCCAACATAAGGTACTATTGGATTCCATATACCAGTCTCTGGAAAGTTTAGAAATAACGGAACATCTATAACACCCTGTGGTCCCTGTGTAAATCCAGTTGCTCCACTATATAAAGTAGTTTCCGAAGCATTAAATTTATATGGAACAAAAAATTGAATTGGTCCAGCCCATTGTTCTAATTCCCATTTTGGAAAGCCCGAACCTTGCGGGTTCGCGTTAACGCCTCGATACGCCCAATATTTTCCACCTAATTTTCTATCGACTCCATAAACTTTTTTTACCCAAGGATTACCCGCAAGACTCACATTCTGCCATATAAAATTCCAATTAGCAACTTGGTAATTTGTAACACTTGTACCTGCTGGTGGTTGAGTATTACTTCTTGATAATTCTATACTTTTTTGGTCAGTCATTGCAGCACTTTGTTCAACATTTTCATCCGCCTTTGCAGGTGTTGTATTGGATTTTTCCTTAGCTTCATTTTTTTCATTTGGTGTAACAACAGGTGGTGTAACAACAGGTGGTGTAACAACAGGTGGCGTAACAACAGGTGGTGTAACAACAGGTGGTGTAACAACAGGTGGTGTAACAACAGGTGGTGTAACAACAGGAGTTGGTGTTGGTGTAGGTGTTACAGTAGTTCCTTGACCTACATTACTATCACCACCTCTATCTGGATCGTAATCTATTAATATAGTTTTTCTTTCAGAATTACTAACACTTGGATTTTCATCTTCAACATCATACAATATAAGATCTGCCATTAATTTCTCTGTTTTTTACATTAAGGATTAACTTCAGGACATTTATCATCACCTATATAACCCCAAGGAAATTCTACCGTATAACCCTGATCATCTGGTTTCAATGATACAAAATAATTTTTATTCTCCGTGTTCCAAATTTTTTGACGTGCATTTGCTCTTTGATTATTTTGATTTCTACCTTGGCCAGAGCAAATAACATACGTATACGTTTTATCACCAATAGTGTACGTACTAATATCTGGTTTTTTAACATCATCCTTACCGATGGAAGGATACGATGTTTGTTCATTAAATACACCACCATCGAGAATTAACTTTCCACCAATTTCAATTATTCGATAATCACCCGACTCTAAACCACCATTTTTAACACTTCTATCAATACCAGCACTATATCTATCAAATTTTTTAATATTTCCAGTAATGTAACAATCACCATCAATTAATGTAGGTAAATATGATAATGTTTTTAACTCTGCATTTTTACATTCAAAGTTTCTACACGAAATATTTGCAAGTGTTGTTGGAAACTGTGTTATAGGATTACTACTACAAATAAAATCACCATAATTTCCGTTTCTATCTCCAAGCATTATTGGATGACCTTCTAATGAAGTTAATTTATTATTTTGACAATTAAAACCACTAACCCCTTTTGAAAAAATCTGCGTCATTCCTGTTAATGATGTTAATAGATTTTCAGAGCAATCGAATATGCCACCACCTAATGTTTGAAGTGACTCACCACCACTAAAACTTGTCAATCTGTTACCAGAAATATCATATACAACACCGTTACTAATTGCATTTTTTGAAATATCAACACCAGTAACTTCTTTTGGTCCAAATTTTAATCCTGTTCCACTACCTAATTTATTATCATTTGCCCAAAATGCAAAACATTTTTCTGGTCCACCCGCTAAAGATTCTAGCTCATTTTTTGAACAATTAAATACACTTCCAACTACTTTAGGCGCTCCGTCTAAAGATTTTAAACCAATACCACTACAATCAAAAACAGAATCAACAACACCAAACTTAAATGGAAGTTTACCATCCGATGTAAGTGCCGCTACTGTAAATTTTATATCACCTTTCCAATCAACCGAACCATCTGATTGTATAATACCTGTATTTGCTCCTGTTATAATAGCTTTCTTTTCTATTAAACTTTTTATTAAATCTGCAATAGATTTATCACCTTGTATCTCGTCAACTGTTGTTTTTGGTGGATCAGTCGTTTTAGTAGATGGTTCTGGTGCGGGCGCAGCACCTACTTTGTCTCTCCATTCTGGATCACTTCCACCAAGTACTTCGGGTACAGACCCCAAACTATCTTTCAATTCTGAATATGGATCTTTTGTTATAGTAGTATCTTCATGCATTGCTTGTATAGTATCCGCTCCCAACGCCAGTTCGTCATATGCTTCAGTCATTAATGCAGAATTACCAAATCCACCTTGCCCACTTTCATCTTTTATCCTATCCCAATTTTTTGCTTTTTCTATAATTGAATTTTTTAATGAAATCGCTTGTTTCATAGAGTCTTCAAATTTTCTAGCTTTATTAATTGTCTCTGATAATTTTTTTACACCATCTTTTTTTGGATCTGAATCTGGAATAAAACCAAGTCCAACTGCAATAATTTTTTGTAATTTTGGGTCAAGTTTATCAAAATTTCTCCAGCTACTTGCACCAGGTGCAAATTCATTTAAGAAATCTTCACGAAAAGTAGATACTGCTTCATCAAAAACACTTTTGGCACTTAAATTAGATTTACCTGTAGCAACATCAGTTAATTTACCAGATACTTTAACTATGTTACCGAGATATGATTCTTTAACGCCCAAACTTCGTGCAAGTTTAGTTTTAAGTTCAGGTGGTAATGAATCATACGCTTTTGGACCGTTTTTAGTCAAATCATATAAGTTTTTAGTTACGGCAAAAACTTCCCAATATTTTGCTATTTCAAGTGGAGTTATTCCAAATTGACCACCTGCCTGTACAATAAGTGCTTGTAACGGTTTTGGTAAAGCACCAAAATTAATAGTATCAAAAATTTCCATAAATTGAACACGCTTGTATTTATCATATACAGATAATGCGTTTTTACTAGCTCCAAGAATACTGTTTACTGTATTTTTTGTTTTCTCTGAATCAGTTCTTGATACATAATTAGTTGCCGTGTCTATCGTTACATCACCTGAATTGACTAAATCATTAAAAGCAGATTCTAATGTAATATCTTGTACATATTTCAACTTTCCAAAATACGAAGAAAGTGGTGGTGTATTAAAGTCAAAACCTTCAATATTTGGTAAGTCTTTTTTATTTCCAGAAAGAATAGCGAGTAATGCTTCTTTAGGCAGGGGTTTTCCCAATGTAGTACTAACAGAAATTAATTCCAACAAAGCTGCTTTTGCCGATTCTTTTGGATCAATTACCGTTTTAGTTGAAGAAGATGCTGGTGGTACTTCTGGTTCTGCATCATCATTTCGTTTTACTACATAATCTGGATCATTTGAGTCTATCGGCATAAATTGATTCCACGTTAAAAAACTATATAAACACTTTCTAAAATAAATATAAAAAGATTTTTAATTCAGCTAATATCGTAATAACTATAAACGTTTTATTTTTATCTAATAGCCTGTTTTATTGTTGTTAGTTTTTGTTCATCAGTCTTTCCTACAAATTCTCGAAGATTTATAGTAGTTGTCCCAACGATAAATACATCATCTTCCCATGCAAATCCATTACCGTCATCCACCGTGTACATCCTATCAATTGGATAATTTTTTGTTATGTATTGTTCGCCATTGGGTGTCATAATATACTGAATATACTCTACTACCGTACCTTTACTTCTATTTCTTTTTTCATATATAACCCGAACCGTCTCACGAATTTGTTCGAGTGGCTTTGCTTCTGCTTTTGCTGCTGCTTCTGCTTCTGCTACTGCTTTTGCTGCTGCTTCTGCTTTTGCTGCTGCTTCTGCTTTTGCTTTTGCTGCTATTTCTTCTGGCGTTGTTTCAGGTGTTGCCGGTGGTGTATAAATCAGTTTGCCATCTTTATCTGTTTTATAAGAAATACTATTACCATCAATACCAGTAGTTGTAGTCAACGCACTACCATCTTCAAAAACAGTTTTTTTAGTAGTAACACCGTTTTCCTTAGTAGTTGTAGTCGTTGAACCATCTGAATTTTTAGTTATAATTGGTCCAGTTGGTGGTCCATTTCCTACTGCTTGTTTAAATAAATCACCACTAATCAACGCTTGTATATCTGGATCAAGATCTTCAATACTTCCTTTTCCATATTCACGTAACATAAATTGTGTAAGTCCGTCCCAATCTTCAGCAGCTACTAATTCTTCAACAGTTGCTAATTTTTTTATAATAACAACAATTCGTTTTATTGTTTTGGGGTTTGTTCCTAATGCAGAAGCAATAATAGCTTGAGTCGATGGTGGTAAGTCATTATAAACAGTTAAATCTTTCAATGATGATATTATTTGTGCTTTTGTTATTGCATTTTTTGCAGTAACATAAGTTCTATATAATCTCACAGATGTTGCTAATATGGGTAATATATCTCTTGAAGGTAAACCAATTAATTTAGCGAATACATCTTTTTCTGCATTTTTTTCTCTTTTTTGTAATGTCTCCACATCCTCTTTAGATATAGGATTTGAGCCAGATGGATTCAAATAATTTTCAACATAATTTACACCAGTACCAACTTGCCCTGCACTCCATTCATATGCACCCGCTACAAACCCACCAAGTGTACCCATTGCGGTTTCAATATACTTTTCTACTGATTCCATGTACGGTGTTATAACACCACCGTCACCAAAAAATGAACCAGCCATGACAGTAACCACACAAGTTATAGTAGTTCCACTACCATCGGTTGCTGTTATATTTGCAGTACCATTTATTATAGATGTAATTGTAGCACTATTTCCAGTTTCACTTGCTTTAATAACAGCAACCGATAGATTATCAGATTTCCATTCTATTGTACCAGTTCCACCCGAAGTTTCTATCTTCTGAGTTTTTCCTGCTTCCATAGATATTTTATCTAAACTAAGTTTTAGTGCCATATTACTTCTCTATTTAATAAATTATATATTAATTATCTATTATAGAATCTAACACATCCACTTTAATAGTTTCTTGTTCTTCAATAGCCATGTTATAACCTATAATTTCGTCAACGTTATAAGAATTTTCATCCTCTTCAATACCATCTAATAAACTAGCAGGCTTATCCCCTTCTTTCCCAAACTTACTAGGTTTTACATATTTATTAGTTTTTCTATTTTTTGCTTCTTCTTGATCCACTCCAGACGGTCCACCTGGATTTTCATTTACGAACGCTTGTTTACTTGGTAGTCTTTCTAAATCGGATAATAGAGTAGCTAACTGAGAATTAGCGACTGCAAAGTCTCCTGAATTTACTGGTGTACCAGATGGTCCAACTCCAGTTGGGTGCGTTTGAACTTGAATAGCACTAATAACATTTTGTAATACAATACATAAATCTGCCAACCATTGTATAGTTCTATTACCCAATAGAATAGGAGAAACCGCATTTAAACCTAAACTTATTTTATTGGATTCCAATTCAACTACTTGTTTGCCATCTAATGAAATTCCTTTTTCAGAAGAAAATCCTATACCTTCCTTACTAAATCCAATTATCTCTTGTCTTTTTGCATTAAGAACAATTCTATCACTAGAAATAAGAACCTGATTTCCACCCAACTCATTTTTTTCGTATAATGAAACTTGTTTATTTTTTATAGATGGTGAATAGGTTGAACTTGGGGTAAATTTAAGATATTGACCAGATGTTAACCATATTGATGCATCATCCACGTCTGGATTTTCTATAATAAATTCATTAAAAGGTGTAGACTTTGGATTTGTTCCATTTGAAATTATTAATATTGGATTTCCAGTTTCACCTAATCCTTTTTTCCAATGTGGTCTTTGTGGGTAGATTCTACGTTCATCTATTGTTGAACCAAACCGTATAGATTGACCCCACCTTCCTTCTATTATAATGTCACCAGAATAAGGTTGTATTGGATATACATCCAATCGTTCTGCAAACGCTTTATCTATTGTATTATCAACTGCTAATCTTGTTTTAACTTTATTTAAAATACCAACTCTTGATTCCTCTCTTGCCGTTGCATTATAAGGTTGTGTAGTAGTAAGATATGAAGTTGCACCAGGTAGTCCGTTATGATGAACAGAACTTTGTATTGATATTGGATTAGTGTAATAATATTCTTGTGATGTACCGATTGCACTATTATATGCAGTTGGTCCTTTCATAAGCATTACTATTTCCCCAATAATAGGAATGTTTTTTATATTTGCATCAAGTGCCCTTGCTTGTACAACGTCGTATTGTGTTTGAGAACCGAATGCTCCAACAAATTTACACATTATAGAATATAACTTTTCTTTATTTTTTCCAGAAAAATCTACATCTACAACTTCAGCCGGAGTAATCTCATACTCAACTCCATTCAGAACTATTTTCTGTTGATCCAGTGCCAATTTTGTTTTCCTCTTGTTCTACTTGAATGTCTTGAATTCCTTTTAATAAGGCTTCTTTTTCTTCATCGGTCAAGAATGAGGAAGATTCCTCTGTTTTATTACTTGTAGCACGTTGTATAACCGCTGCCAATTTAACTAAATGTTCATCATTCTTAACTGACACTTCCATTAAGTCTTTGATAGAAGGAACTAACATACCCGCATCACTTATATTTGTTATAAGTGGTTTTAGGTCTGCAATCAATAAATTTAATTGCCGTTCCTTTTTTTTCTGATTGTCATAAATGTCTTTCAACAAATCAGAAAACTTTTTATTTCCGAATAATTCTTGGTCAAAGCTCATATTAATAAATATGTTAGTTGTTAATAATGTCTTGTATATCATACCAAGACATATTTTCTATATTGTTTCCGTCTCTATATTCTTTATATAAACAAGAATAAATTATTTTTATTTTGTTCATAACATTTGTTATATATTGAGACTCCACACCAGTTCTTTCACGAATTAAAATATAAATTGCTTTTTTATTATAATTTTCTATAGTATCACGAGTTTTGAATAAATATAAAATCGTATCAGCAACCTGTATATCTCTATTTTTAGAGAATAGAAGTGGTAAATATTTTTCAACCACAGAAACAAATAAATTTATAAAATCATTTTTCTCTTCTATTAAATCCGTTCTTATTTTTTCGTTTATAATATTCCGCTCAGTATCAATATTAACCATGTCCTGACTTCTTTTGAAATGATAATAATTTTTATTGTTTTCTGCAATTAAATAATTCTTAGCAACTATAGAAAAATAGGAAAAAGCTTTACCACTTTCTGCTTTATATTTATTAATTTTTTCATGTAAAAAAGTAACAACTTCGTGTTTAACATCTTCATGTGAAACATCAAAATTATAAAACTTGAATCTGTGTATCATAATCTCTGCAAGTTTATAAAATGCAGGATGAATCTTTTTGGTATAAATTATATTACGTTGTATATTATCATCCGTAGTATTGTACTCAACAATTGCGTCTTCCGTTTCTTGAGTAAAGTACATAGTTTGTTTTACTTTTGGTATAATCATACTCAATAATCCCTTTCAAATTTTGTATTAAATTTTTGTTTTTCAAGAATACTTGTTTTGTCATCGCCCATAGGTTCTTCACCGAAATAAACTGTAATATCATTTACAATATCTTTCATTTCTTTAAAGAAATAGCCAGTTTCGTCGTCTGCTTCAAACGAACCAATTCTATCTAATTGTCTTAAATAAGATTGTTGAGATAGTATTCTAGTTTTCAATTCTATTAAAAATTTTTCATTTTTAAGTAATTCATCTACCGAATTTTCTGCCATCTCCTCCATCGTTTCAAATTTTTTTAAGAGATTCACATTTATGTAAATAGAAGCAATTAGTAATATAACGGTTATATAAAACAAAATAACCATAACTTATCTCCTCGGATGTTTTGATTGAATAATTGTATCAATAACACCTAATTCCAATGCTTCTTTCGGTGAAATATAAAAATCTTTAATTGTAGTTGTTTTCCACCATTCAACGTCTTTTTTGGAATTTGTATGCATAATATCTAATAAAATGTCTTCTAACTTTTCCATATGCTGAACATTTGCCTTCATATCAGACGATTTACCGTAAATATCGGAGGACATTTCGTGGAACATTATTGTACTGTTTTTAGATGCTGCACGAACACCTGTACCGGCACATAAAATAAGAGCAGCGGCTGACATTGCGCATCCACGTACAATTGTATTTACTTTAACATCTAAACTTTGAATGTAATCAATAATACCTAACGCTTCGTATACAGAACCGCCAGTTGAATTAATAACAAGGTTAATTGGTTCATCTTTTTTACTTTCTTCTCTCATATGTAAAACTGCTCTAATCCGAGTAATTAAATCATAAAGAGTACCATCCATAATTTCACCAAACAAAAGAACACTTGAAGCATTTACGTCTATACCATAATCCATTTGAGTAGTTGCTTCTTTCCATCGTAAAGGAATATCTTCTTCTTGCTTTGCATTTTTTTCAATTTTATTATTTTCTACACTAACTCCGTCATCATAAAAATCTTCCATATAACTACTCCAGTATATATAATAATAATATTCTATAAAGAAATTCCTCTTCTATAAGATTGAATTGGAGGTTCTCCATAGAATACATGCTGTTCATCTTTATTAACTTCAAAGATACTCATTTTTTCCTCATTTTCCAAGTCTTTTTTTTCTATAACCGTATCTATATCAACTACTTCCGTTATTTCTTCAGTTGGAACAGTTTCTATTTTGGAAACGGTTATGGCATCTGTTATTTGGGATTCTACGTTTATCCGTTCTTTTTCTTTATGTCTTAAATGATTTGCAGCAATTATTAAAGAAACCGCCAATGGGTCAAACACAGAAACAAGAACAAGTATAAACCAATTTGCAATTACGTCCATTGGTTTTCCTGTTAATCTACTCAAATAAAGTAATGGACCAATTTCAGAACTAAATGTTGAATTTTCCAATACTAATTTATCTTGTTCTAATAAAGCAACCGAATCTGATAAATTAATTGATTTCTGATTTAATTGAGAAATTTCGCCATTGAGTGTTTGTGTGGATTGATCAACTGATTGAATATTTTTTTGTAAACCGCGAGTTCCTTGCTTCTGAGTTAATTGGGAATTCAATGAGTTTTCTTGTGAAAGTCTCAGTCTATCGTATGAGGAAATACGTTCAGTTTTTTGTTTAACCAATGTATCTATTTGTGTTTTTTGTTCCGTAAATATTTTTTTCTTTTGTTCAAGAAGAGCAATTTTATTTTGTGTTTCATAAATAGATTTTGCTGTTTCTTGATACGAGTTGGTAAGATAACCATATACACCAACAGAAGTTAATATCATTAGTACCGCTGCGGATGACATTAAATAAAACTTAAATAAAAGTTTAAGTGTTTTGAAGTGTTCATGTAAAAATGTTATAACAACTAACTTGGAAAATTCAAGCATTGTAGCCATTCCTATGATTGACCATGAACCACCAGAAAATAATTTGGATATTCCGTATATAGAATAATATCCAGAAAAAGATGCTAAACCTATTGCACAAAACCAGATAAGTGTCTGTAATGACAATAATTTGGATTTCATCAAATTCTCACTATGGTTCTAAATTTCTCATTAAACCAATAAGTTCTTCACTTATTGATAAATTTGTAAGATACGCAACACCTTCTTTTTGCATAAGTTGTATTAATTTTTTACCAACTTGATTTTGCAATGGACTTTCCAATATACTTTTACCTTTTCTAAAAAGTTGAAGCATCAAATCAGAATATTCTTCTGAATCAGAACTGTATGATTTGTTATTATCAACTACATGAAAGTGTTGATTTCCAAAATAGCTTTGGAAAGCACCAATGTTATGTTGAACTTCTTCCCATTTCTTTGCTACTATCATTGGTGGTACTTTTCTTGGACGCATTTGATTTCTTTGTTGAGCTATATCTAATGAAGTATTTACCATTACCATGTCAACATCATATCCCAATGAATGTAACATACTTGAAACTCTCTGAATTTTAGGTAAATCTGCACCAGTTCCATCGATAAAAACAGGTAAACAACCGTTAACTATCTGAAAAAACTGATTTGAAGCCATTAATTTTGCTTTTTCTCTCTGAAACATCTGTGTAGAATATATATCAGAACCAGGGTCCATTATCAATGGAAGATTGTTTTTTTTCAATAAAAACTCGTAAAAAGTGTCAGAATTAACTACTTTTACCCCAAATGGACTGATTCCACCCGCTGTTGTACCTGTTAAAACCCCCAATACGAATCCTTTACCAGATCCAGGTCCACCGCCAAGAAACACTGCTTTGAATATGTTCTTGTCATGCACACTTTCTTTTAGTATACCTTCTATTATTTTTTTTAGCTTAATCATAGCTCTACCGATTGTTTTAGAATATTACGAATAAATATAAAAATTTTACTTTTTAATCATTTTTAGAAGTGTCAACTCTTTCTGTTTTGTCTCTAACATAACATCAATATCTAACCCATACGTGTTTGGTAATGTATGTATATAGTCTGAATGTGCTTGTGGTTTTATCTTATCGTCATTCTCATGAAGTGCTTTACTTTCTGAGTAGTGTACAACAGGTTTTACAGTACCCCACGTCGATGTGGCGAGTCTTAATGCATCTTCCTCTGATAAGTCACCCGTACAGAATGTATGGTGGTGGTAATCGAATACAATAGGAATACCGATGGTGTTATGAATCTGCGTTAAGTCTTTAACGGAATACATACTTGCTTTATCATCGTTCTCTACTGTTAGTCTTAATTTAACAGAATCAGATAACATATCGAATTTACGGCAGAAGCGTTCCATAGTTGTTACTTTGTCACCGTATGTGCCGTTACAATGTATGTTAATTTTGTTGAACGGTGTTTTAGATAAATTCATTAAATCAAATATTTTACCATGTGTTTCTAAATCAATAATAGTTCTTCTAACTACATCGTCATTTGGAGAACCTAACACATTGAATGGACCAGGATGGCAAGTGATACGTATATTGTTTTCTTGTACGAATTTACCGATACGTTGAAGTACAATACGGATTAAATGAATTTGCGGTAAAGTTTCTAAGTCATACTCAGAAGCCCAAGGAAAAATATCAGATGAAACACGAAAGAAATAAATACCGTTCTTTACGTTCCACTTGAGAATCTTTTCTAAATCAACAACATTTTTATATGCAAGTTCAGAAGCATAACTTACACCTTTAGTTAAAAAAGTTTTTTTAATCATAGAACGATTAGTGGTAATTTTTTCTTTACCCAATGTCATGTTAATACAAGCGTAGCCAAGCATAAAAAATCCGTATAAAGTTTTAATACAACAAGATACGGATTTTATTAGAATTTTGCTATTGCTAATATGGTTTGAATTTGTCTATCACCACTTGAATTAAATCTTGAGTCTGGAACTTTATCAGCAGTTTTCTTACTTAATACATTTATATTACTAATCCGATCAACCCTAAGTAATTTCCAACCAGGAATCTGTGTTGTTGTTTTTCCAGTTGTTTGCCATACTCGTAAATATTTTTTACCATTGGTTAACCCAAAACAAACAGGAATAATTCCAGTTCGCCAACCAGGTGAGTTTTCTCTATCACCCTTATAATAAAGTGCTAATATTTTTTTATCATTAACAGCATTAACCAAAACAGAATCTTGAGGAGCTGCTTCAGTAAGTAGTAATATTTCGGTTAAACTTATCATAACCATAAATATATAAAAATAAAAAACCCCCAACCAAAGTTGGAGGTTATTTAGGGTATCATCCCTTTTCCCATTCCGTAGGAATTTTTTATGATTTTTTTCGTTCACATGGTAGTTGGCCAGTTAACTTCCATTTATTAAAAATTACCAATTGTTCTTCAGTAAGTAAACCTTCAATCAAAGAAAGTGTTGTTTCATTGCATTTTTTCATATTAACTTGAAATGTAAGTTGTGTTTCTTTAGCAAGTTTACCATATTCTTTTCTAATGGATTCAACTTGCTGACGTACTAAGGAATCTTTTTCTAAACCTTTGTATTGAGCCAACTTTTCTGCTTGTTGTTTTCTCAATGATTCCATTGTTGTTTTTAATTTTAACTTACATTCTTTTTCACAAGTACGAGCTTCTGATAAAATAAATTTAATTTTATTCATTTGCTCTTGTGAAAGATTCAAGCAAGGTAAAACTGCTTCTAACGGAACTCTTTTTTGCATTCCAATCGAATCTTTTTTTATTGAATCACGTAAATCAATCGGTGTTCTTTTTTCAAATGCAGTTGTATCTTCAACTTTTGTTAATTGTTCTTGACAACCAACAACCAATAATAAACTTAAAACCAAAATCTTCATATAGTTTTTCATAACTACTTCCTTTAAATAAAAAATTAAAAATCAATTGCTGGATTTCCACTCATACTACCTGAGTATGTACTCGTATGCACTAAACGAATTGCAAGTCCCATCCCAAATGGTGTATTTATCTTAACAACATTATCGTTTGACCAATATAAACGAGTTGCAACTGCCGCTGCTGCTGAAGCTGTTGTTGCTGTCCAAAAATTTGCACTCCAACCAAAATCGTATTGTTCTGCATTTTCTTTCATATAACCATTTGGATTTCCACAAAAGTTACTTTCATTACTACCATTACCAGAACGTTTATTAAGAGTTGACCAATTAATATTATTTTTTAATAAATTACCGGCTGCTTGTTGACCACCTTCTGCAGTAATCAATGTGTTCCAATCACTTTCAGTTGGAACTCTAAATCCTGTTGGAGCAATTGCTGCATGTGAACCAGATACGGCATACCAATTATACAATTTTCCGTATTCTTCTTCCATACCTTCGTCGAAATCATAGTAACACCAACCAGGTGTACCATTTTGAGAATATGCTTCCCATTGTTCTGAACTAGAAACTTCTGCGATGGCTGTGCCATCTTGAAAAGATTCTACTGCAAGATTTTCTTTAAACCAATATTGTGAACCTATTTGAACAATAGCCATCAAATTCTCCTAACAATTTTAATAATCATGTATTATCTATAATAAATATAAATATAACCGCAATAACCAAAAAACTATTTTGTTCTTGTACTTCTTGTCTTTTTTGGTGGAGATGTAATTGTTTTTATATTATGATCTTTAGAAAGTTTTTTTACATTTTTTCTTTCTATTTCATCAGAATGATGAACTAATGCAGAAATAATTACTTTTTTATCAGTCAACTCTTCTAAAACAGAAATAAATTTACTTCTATAATATAACCAAACACCAATAACCCCAACTAAAAATGGTATTACCGAATTAACGATAATCATTAAAATTGAATTTCCATCTAACATAACCTTTACTCCGTAGTACGTATATAAAATATATAATTATTTTCTGAAATTTTTTTCACACACACATGATTATATAGTGATGTAAAATGTTGAAATAGATAAACCATACTATATCTGTAAACAGGTGTTGGAAACTCTTTTATAGAAAAAACAACATTTTTTGAAAATTTAAAACATTCTCTTATTATAGTGTCTATAAATTGATATTGTCTTTCACTATACAATGGTTTATCAAAAATACCAGTTATTATAGACCAATCATATTGATTATAATCATTATTATCTATAAATTCTTGTATTGATTCTTGGACATAACTCCAATTGTGAGTTTTTTCTAATGGTTCATTATCTACAAATATATTATGAATATCATCACTAATATCAACTGCTGTGTACTCAATATCCAATCCAAATTCATCAATTTTATTTATAAAGTTTAATTCTTTATCGCATGCTCCAAAATGAACCACTCTCTCATTTTGGCCAATTCCACAATAAATAATTTCATCGGCTGTTCTAATTACGTTTGTTATTTGTTCCATTTTAGCGCTTCCGAAATGTTAGGAAAATTTATAATAAATATGTCTTTAATGTCATTCGCAATAATTCTGTGTTCAAGTTGTGTATCTTCTGAACACCGTAGATCAAGATAGTGAATCCAACTACGAATAGAACCTTTCATATACATAGTTGTTTCAGTTGCTAGTGGAAGAACATCACGAGCAGTTTCTCGTGATACACCATCATCAATTAAGTATTGATATAGTTCTTTACTTTTTTCTAAATGGTTATCAACCATTTTACTTAAAGTAGAATCTAAAATAATTTCTTCTGAACTTTGTCTGTTTGTTTTTCCTTGTTTACGCAATTCAATTGGTTGAATGTCTGTTGCTGTTGAATATCTTTGAGAAAATTCTTGAAAAGAAAAACTACGGTGGCGTAAAATTTGAGCTGCAATACTTCTGCGAGTAACTATCGAAACTGTCATGTCTACCATTTCAAAAGGCGACCAATGCTTATGCTTAATTAAATAACTTAGGAGTTTAGACGATGAATCCATATTCATCTGATTAGACGGATTACTAACTCTTGCACAATACGAAATCAATTCTTCTGCCGTTGTTAACCCACTCATCGTTGGAAGAGTAATCGAAACTAATTTTACGGACATAACTTATTTTTTACCTTTATCCTTCTTTATTTTTATCAATTTTATATAAATACCACTAGTGTCTTCGGATATAATTACCGAGTGATTTCCTGTGTATAATACAAGTGTTAACCACTTTAAAAATTTATTTATATCTGTACTAATTGGATCACTTAAATTTTTATCATTTTCATTTTGTGTTTTTTTTTCATCAAATGAATCATAACTATCTTCTTCCGACCAATCTTCACTAAAATCTTCATCTTCATTATCATTATCATTATCAAATGGTGATGACTTTTCATCTTTTGTTTTTTGTTTTATTTTTTCTACAATATCCTGTAGAATTAAAGAATCATATATTTGATTAAATCTATCAATAAATTTATTTTTTTCTTTGATTGATATTTTTTCATCAGTTACACTCTTTAAATCAATCTGAAAATAATTTAGCATAGATTTAAGTTTACGTTCTTGCTTTGTCATTATTTTGCCTTTTTATAGTGTCAATAACTTCAACATATTCATAATTACCATGTTGTATTTGTACCATGGAATATCGTTTCAGTTCGTTACAAATTTTTTCGTTTGATCCATAATTACTTGCAATATTAAGCATTGTGTTTTTTAATGGACAATTTTGTTTAAATATAGTAATTGGTGTTCTGGAAATAAACCACATACTTATAAAACCGATAATGAATGAAGTAACTAATTCCATTTTCATCTCCAATTTATACAAAATTTCCTTTTCAATAAATAGAATACAAACAAAAAAACGAGAGAAAAATGGTCGGTATATTTAATATCTCTCGTTTATGTATAACTGAAGATTATACTGAAATTCCTTTATTCTTTAATTCAGAACAAACTAATCTCGATACTTTCTTCCAATAGTGTTTGGTAGCCCCTTTTTTGTGTCCATGTGGACCACCGTTCCACTTTCTCGCTAATATCTCCATTTCGGTCATCGTAATGGTTTCCCAGTTAAGTTTGGGATTGTAGAAATTCTGATAAATCCAAAACATTTGTTCAGACTTATCAGGATTTAACCTGTCTTGTAAAGCAAATTGTTTATGTATTCCCTTTGCTTTACAGATACGATTCACTTCCTTTACCATTATTGGTAAAATTTGAACTATTCCAAGTGAACCATCCTTTGATCGTGCGGTTGCATTGCCCTTAGACTCAACCCAAACGATAGATGAATATAACACATTCTTAACTATTGCTGACTTAATCTCAGCGTTTTTGTTTACTACAGAAGTCATAGTTACTATAGGTAAACAAAAAATAATAAAGAACGATGTTATAACCCGTTTACATTTGTTAGTCATAATTTATGTCCTCATTTATGGATAATATATTTAACTGACCATTTCGTTGAAGTCAACGTTATGGTTAAAACATATACCGACCATATTTTTCTATGTAAAAGAACGATGTACAAATATAAGCAAAAAGATAAATATTAACAAATCAAATTTTTCCTAATAATTTTATCTCTAGTAGTATATACTATATAATCTAGTATATAATATTAATATATAATAATTAACACTTTTCTCTGTGTTCACACCTTTCCCGTGTTCACTGGCAATATACAAAAAAAATGAATACAAAACAAGAACTTTTTTTCACCAAGTCAAAATATTTGGATATTTTCTCATATTTTTTACTGCTGACTGAACATAAAGATATTCAGAGTTCTGATAAAGGAAGGTAGAACCACCGCCATCACAATTAATTGCATCTTTACAACCAAGTTCCAATAATCGTTTCGGCATATCAACGATTCGTATGGAAGAGTTAATGTAGATAAAAACACTATCAGGGTGATGACTACCAAATACAGTTCTAGGACGTTTGGTGAGTGTAAACTTGTTGTTTGGTATCTTTTGTGGTATACTATCCTTAACAATCAATGGTGTCCCCGTAACGATGTATTTTGACCATATAGCTGGTACATCAGTATAGCGATTAAAGTGTAAATGTGGTTTCAAATTAGGAACGCCTAACTGATTTGAATAATCGATTGATACAAACGGCCATAGTAGTGGATTGTTTGGATTAAACCTAACAGAATCTTTATACGGAGGAACAAAAGTTTTAGTTGTAAAAAAAGATAGGTTAATCATATTTTTTACTTTATATTTGTAAACAAACCAGGAAGGATGTTTTAATCCAGCGTTAGATAATAACCTAACCTTATTCAAAGGAAGTTTAATTATCCATTCTTTTGAATAAGCGGTACTAAGTGATAATATCACTAATAATATTTTTATTATCTCTTTCATTTTTATAAGTATGATTCAAAAAAATAAAAATATTATTTGGAATAGATTGAACCATTTTGTATATTTGTACATGATTATTAACAACAATTATTTAAGGATTATTTATGGCTTACTACCTCGCTAAAGTACAGTTTGAAATTACTAGCGATAATGGTAAAGTGAGAAGAAATTCTCGCAGTTACATGGTGAATGCAGTATCTATTACTGATGCAGAAGTTCAACTAACCAAATACTTGTCAGCAAGTGTTGAACCGTTTGAAGTTAAAACTATTTCAGAATCAAAAATTGTGGATTACATCAATGAACAAGAATGATTTCAAAAAAATGTTAAATGAGTTTGAAGAAGAATTTATTAAAGTGAACAATTCAGAAAACTTACAGCAGTTGAAAGAGAATTATATTAAATTAGAATTAGTACGTGAAAACATATTTGATTCTTTATTTGAGAAAGTTCAAGACACAGAAGAACGTGGAGAATTTCTAAAAATATTTTCCAAGTTTGAATATGAAATACCATATCAGATTCCTTTGTTTAGTGATGATGATATGGATCAGGTTGACCAATTGTTTGAAGATTACAATGGTTACTTCCAAAGATTTGCATGCTTAAACGCTGAACAAATTATTTCATGGAGTGATACCGAAGTTCTTTTTGATGATGAGTTCGGCAACATTGATATAGTAACTCGACCCGATACTCTGGTGGGAAAAGCAGAATAACCTTAATAAAATAAAGTCCAACAGATTGTTGGACTTTTTTGTTTTTGGTTGTTATTAGAAAAAAACGTATATTTGTGTGTTAGGGATTTTCAAATGAAATAAAAAATGGAGCTTAAAAATATGAGTACGAGTATGAAAAAATTAGCGTGTGAAGGAAACAATCCATTAAGTAAATATTATCACACAGATCCATGCGATCAATACGTTAAAGTTGCTGATAACGTAGTTAAGGTTATTTGTTGGAAATGTACTTCCAAAGGAATTCCAGCACCAACTAATGTAAACAAATCAAATGCAGCAAGTGGGTTTCTTCGTGGTTGGAAGTTTATGAAAGAATTTGTACATCAGAACGGAACTGTTTATCATAAGGGAGTAGAGCAACCAAGTCTACGTGGTACACTTGAACCAACGCCATTCAAAACTTCTAAGTCACGTAAAGTAAAACCTACGTTGGATGATAAAATTCAAGAAGAGTACAACAAGAAATTAAAAAATAAAAAATCTAAATCTAAAAAATCATAAGGGGTATTGTTATGAACATCTGGCTAACGGTGAAAGAGTTATCCACCGAACTCGAATGTTCCGAACAATATGTTCGGTACTTGATAGTAGGTAGAACCCGTAAATATGGTGATATAACCCGCAAGGAATCACCTAAGATAGACGAAAGATATATGAGAGTTATAAGGAATGGCAGACGGATTAAATACTTAATACACAGTTCTATATTGGAAAAATTAAAATGAAAAAGAAAATTCCAACAAAGCGAAAAAATACAAACGGTATATATGAATATAACGTGTTTGATAATTTATGGGGTTCAAAACATTATCCAACTAACTATGAATTTGCAGTAGTTTCGTATGAAGGCGGTTCAGATGAACCATACGTATTTGCAATGGAAAATACTATGGATGCTGCAGAAAAAAGAAAAACATATTGGACTAAACAAAGTTTCATTAACTACAACATAGAAATCGTTCCAATAGAAGATATTACACAAATATAATTTTTACTTTGTTATATCAAATCAATTAGCTATCTTTGTATGTAAGATTAACAACAACCAATTAAAGGAAACAAGTTATGAAAAAATACATTTCAACTAAAACAGAGTACATTAGTACAGACGGATGGAGAGGTTATGTACAACCAATAAATGCAGTAGCCGGTGCAAATGATACTGGTACATGGGATGATTCACCATGCAATTCTAATGTATGTGAAAAAGAAATCAAAGAATATCGTTCTATACTCCGCAAGAATAAAATACAAAGTCGTACAATGTCTTGTCAAACTTCAAACGTATTTTGTGTACATACCTATGTTTTGGTTCATCCAGATGATAGAGCTAAAGCGTTAGAACTTGCTAAGGAACATCATCCAAATACTAAATTATTCTACGCCGTATAAAAACATTTGGAATTATCAGATAGTTTCACTAGCTTTGTATGTAAGATTAAGAACAACCAACAAGGATACGGACATGACGTTAGATAATTTATTGAGAGGAAAAAATTCTGGTGTTTTCAAGAATAATAATGGCGAATATTGTCAAATTATTAGATATTATGTTGGTAATAACAAAAAGTTTCAAATAATCTTTTCTAAAAGTTTGACTGATATTGCAAAACGTAATGCTATTATCACAACTTCTGAAAAAAGGGTATTAAAGCTAATTAAAAACGAAGAGTTTATTTTGGAAGAAATAAAATAATACTTTGGTATTTCTAATAAATACACTAGCTTTGTATGTAAGATTAACAACAACCAATTAAACAACCAACAAATTAGGAAAAAATAATTATGAATACGATTCAACAAACAATTGAAAATGCTCCATCATTTCGTCCAGAAAATCTGATTATATCAGATGTTAAATGGAAATATTTAGTACGTTCCGTGTTACGTGGCAACAACCTTATGATTACGGGACCTGCTGGCTGTGGTAAAACACTTGCAGTTTCAACTGTTGCTAAAGCTATGGCAAGACCGTTCTTTTACTTCAACTTAGGTGCTACACAAGATCCGCGTTCTTCTCTTATCGGTAATACACACTTTAACAAAGATACTGGTACTTACTTCGCTGATTCTACTTTTGTTCGTGCTATTCAAACAGAAGGTGCGGTAATTTTATTAGATGAGCTTTCAAGAGCGCATCCTGAAGCAAGTAACATTCTTATGACTGTGTTGGACGAAACACAACGTTACCTACGAGTTGATGAGTCACCGTCATCACCAGTAGTAGAAGTTGCAAAAGGTGTTTCATTCCTTGCTACCGCTAACATCGGTGTTGAATATACAGGTACGAGAGAAATGGACAGAGCATTGAAAGATAGATTTATGATTTTAGAAATGGACGTTCTTACTAAAGAACAACAAGCATTCCTTATTAAACAAGTTTGTCCAAGCCTATCGGAATCAGTTATCACTATTCTAACTGGCATCTATAATCAAATTCAAAATGAAGTTGAGTCTGGCTCTGGTAAAATTTCAACTGGCATTTCAACACGAACCATACTTGCGGCATCTTCATTGATTTGTGATGGATTTTCTATAAAAGATTCAATAGAAGTTTGTGTGTTTCCTTACTTCTCAAATGATGGCGGTTTAGATTCTGAAAGAACATATGTTCGCCAAATTGTTCAAAAGTTTATTCCAGATGAGCATTTGAAAGATGATAATATGTTCAATGAGAAGGACGCAGTAAACTTCTAATGACTAATACAAGGGGCTAACAGCCCCTTTTCTTTTTTAATTATGGCAAATTCGCCACAATTAAATTTTGGTTGTTATCAGAAAAAAACGTATATTTGTATGTAAGATTAACACACACTCAAACGGAAATAGATATGAAGAAGAAATCAACAAAAAGTATTTTGAAATCGGCCATTGCTCGTACTTCAAAGTTTTGGGATACACAATCAACCAAAACTGACAAGTCAAACTATTGGTTACGTGGTTCTCTTTTTGATAAAAAAGAATCTATGTTTAAAGATACAACAGAAAAGGAATCAAGGTTTGACCATTTTGCTTTGGCACAATATCAACGTGCTATTACAAACTTCGTTCATATTATGACCGGTAATAAAGATATAGCAGTTAAGTATATTACAAATGGTAACAGCTATACTAATGGTAAAACTATAACTCTGTCTGCTTCTATTAAAGAGAAAGATTTTGATTCTAATGTTGGTTTAGCTTTACATGAAGCAAGTCATATTATTTATACCGATTTCAGTTTAGCAAAAGAAAGTATTTGGGGATTATATTCATTTTTAGAGAATACCGATAAACTTACTTCTGATGAAAAAATCAAGTCAATTGCTGCAGTTGGTACAAGAGAAAATTTCAAAACTATTATTAATATAGTTGAGGATTTATTTATTGACGCAATGAGTTATGCAGCAGCACCTGGTTATCGTTCTTATTACCAAGCACTATATCATAAATTTTTCGGTGATGAAAAAATCATCAAGGGTATGCGTAATAAAAAGTATATGGAAGTAAACTTTGAAAATTACATATTTCATTTATGTAATGTGCGTAATCCAGAAAGAAATCTTAAAGCACTTCCAGATTTAGAAGTGATTTGGAATAAATTAGATTTGAGTAACATTCGTAGATTAACTACACAACAAGACAGAATAAATCTAAGTACCGATATTTTAATTACTATTCTTAAAAATGTTTTGAATAGTGAAAACCAAACTAATTCAAACAATACAAATCAAGAACAGCAATCTGAAGGTAATGAATCTGAAGGTAGTGAAGGTAATGAATCTGAAGGTAGTGAAGGTAATGAATCTGAAGGTAGTGAAGGTAATGAGTCCGAAGGTAGTGGTTCAGAAAACGATAATAGTGAATATACATTAACTGAAAAGCAAATAACCCAACTTGAAAAAATATTTGAAAAGCAACAAAATTTTATTAACGATGATGCTCAAAAAACAAAATTAACAAAAGAAGCTTCACTTCAAGTTGAAGCACTTTCTTCATTGGACATTACAGAAGTTATGACCGCTAAACACTTGAATAATGAATCTTCTACGTTCAAGGGTGTTAAAACACTTGTTATAAATAATGTTACTGAAAAGTTTATGAAATCAGATATTGCTCGTGGATTTGGTTTGTCTATGCATTCATGGTCTGCTCGAGGTGAAAGTTTAGAGCACGCTATTTCTCTCGGTAAAGTTCTTGCAAAAAGGCTCCAAGTTAGAAATGAAGAGCGTTCATTAGCTTCTAAAAGATTAAAATCTGGTAAGATTGATAATCGTATGTTGCACGAAATTGGCTTTGATAATTACGATATTTTCAAGAAAGTAAATGTAAGTCAATACAAACCATCTTATATTCACATTTCAATTGACCAATCGGGTTCAATGTCAGGTGACAGATTTGAAGAGTCCGTAAAGTTTGCAACTATGTTTGCGGTTGCTTCTAAATCTATTAAAAATCTTCATGTTGTTGTAACCGCTCGTTCAACGTTTCATAGTGGTGGTAATAATAAATTAAAAGATACGCCTTATATTGTTTACTTATTCGATTCTAAAAAACATAACATTAATGATATTAGAAGAGTGTTTAACTATATAAAAACATCAAACTTAACACCAGAAGGACTTACATTTGAAGCGATTCAAAACGAAGTGATGAAAAGTTCAGTAAATACAGATGCTTACTTCATTAACTTATGCGACGGAGAACCTTGTGCTGAATATAATGGTTTTAAATACAGAGGCGATGAAGCTAAAGAACACTCACGTAAACAAGTGGATAAAATGAAACAACGTGGTGTTAACATTATGAATTACTTCTTTGGTGGTCAATATGAGTATAGTAAGTTCTTAAAAACTTATCCTAAAAATTCATATATGTTAAAGAATGCAGAAGAGGTTAATTCAATAGTTAAGATTATGAATCGTGAACTTTTGAGTGGAGCAAGTAAGCAGAATGATTAAAACCAAAAGACTTAGAAGTTTAGATAGAAAACCACCGATGCAAAAATCATCGGTGGCAACGATAAACATATCGAAAAAAAAAACTACAAATAAAGAAATTGACATAATTATAAATCAAACATATAACTGGTGTGTAAAAAATTTAGGTATAAGTCCACACAAAGATTTACCTATGGTTTCTTGGGATTGGAAATCGTTCGGACACGCTGACCTTGAGAAGCAGTTTATAGCAATGTATGATGCTTCGGTAAACGAAATTAGTATAAAAATAACAGGTCATCGTACATTAAAAAATCTTGTAAGAACATTTATACATGAATATGTACATTACTTACAGCCGGAACAAGGTGGTTGGTATGATCGTTATGATAAAAAATATGGTTACGATAATAACCCATATGAAATAGAAGCGTATTACATATCAGATTTATATGTAAACGATGCCGTTAGTTTTGTTGTAAAAAAAATAAAATTATAAATATTGGTCCCATCGACTAACGGTTAGGTCACTACCCTTTCAAGGTAGCTGCACGGGTTCAAATCCCGTTGGGACTACACAATTTTATTCACAATAATATATTAAATGTTTTATGGAAAAGCTAAACTTAAAAACTGTTGAAAATTTTTTAACTATTCAAGAATGTAAAGAAGTAATTGATTATTGTATTCCATTTATGAATAATTCATCGATATTGGACTATGATAATATAGAATCTAATGATTTATTTAGAAAATCATATGACACTTGGATTAATAAAGACATCGATATTCCTATATTTAATAAAATAAGAAATGGAATAGCAAAACATTCTGGTTTGCCAGAAAGTAATCAAGAATCATTATCGGTTATACAGTATCCAGTTGGTGGTATATTCAAAGATCATTATGACTATTTACACCCAAATACTTCCTATTATGAAACTGAGTGTAATCCAAGAGGCGGTCAGCGGATTAAAACCTGTATGATTTATTTAAACGATGATTTTGTTGGTGGTAATACTGAATTCACAACTATTGATGTTTCAATAACACCCAAAACTGGTAAATTAATATGTTGGAACAATGCGGATGAAAACCTTGATTTAATCGACGAATCTAAACACAGAGGAAATGTAGTAGAAGCGGGTAATAAATGGATTTTAGTTGCATGGATTAGAGCAAACACATTTATATTATAAACAGGAGAGTTTTGATGTACTATATAACAAAAGAATATTTAGAGCGTATGATTATAGTAGCCAAGGAAGTATTGACAGAAAATCCCAATGATACATGGGTTGAAAAGGGATTGCGGGAAATGGAAAGGGAAGTTAGAAGAATGGATGAAGAGAAGATAATTATTAAATAATAATTCTTTTATATTTATATTGGATTAACTATTTTTGAAGTAATAGAGAATAAAATGAAAGATATGAAAAAAATGAAAGACCTTGTTAGTGAAGGTAGAGAAATGCAAAACAAATTAACAAAGTTGATTAATGGGAAGTTAAATGAAGGTAATACAAACCAAGTAAACGAACGTGGTCAATACGCTTGGGGTATGGTTAAACCAGACTTAGACAGAACAAGTGGTTTGGTATACGCAGCAGACATTTCGTTTACATTAGAAGATATATTTGAATTGTATGACGCTTATACAAAAACTGTTAGAATGTTATCAGCGTTTGCTTCACATCATCAGGGTTCAATACACATTAATCCAATAATTGAAATTGATATTCCAAATGAAACAACAGCACACCAATTTACTGGTTCAGAAATTAAAGCTCTCTATCAATTTGCAATGGCAAATAAAGATGCAATAGTATCACGTCATGGAACAAGAACCATGAGTCAACCACAATCGCAAGCACCATTTGGGATGCGTTAATTTACTAACTAACAATTAGTGAAATACACAATCACCAAAAAATTATTTTGGTGATTTTTTTTTATCTTTGATATTATGTTATAAATCCTTATATTTGTAGGAGTTAAATGAGAATGAGATGGTTCATAAATTCAATTAAGAATGATGACTTTGAGGAGTTACCTATTGTGTTAGATAGATTAAAAAAATGGATATTAAGACCAACCGGTTTATTTATTGGTGATATAATTCACATGCCAATTCAAAGTGGTTTTAATAGAAGAAAAATAACTAAAAAGTTTTACAATTGGAAAGAAGGTGTTTGGTTTGTTTCATTAGATGATAATGGCACACCAATGGACATTCCGTATGAATATGCAATAGAAATTAGACAGCTTTATTATACACGTAAGATTACTGAAACCATCGGTACGTATATCAATAATATGAATGATAAATTAAATAATTTAAAGGATTGAGTATGAGAAAAGATTTAACTAACAAGCTCGATGAAGTAACTGATGCTATTTATTGGGATGGTTATGCGGACGGTATTGCTGAGTATAAAGAACTAGTTATAAGTTACATGGAAGAAATTGAATCTAACAGTAATCGTTCAATGTTTGACGCTTTAGAGTGGGAATTGATTGATATGTATGATATTCCAACGGAATTAAATGCTAAACCTGTAGAAATAGAAAAAATTGAATTTGTAGGTAGTACAAGTGTGTTTGAAAAACTATTAAATATATTCGGTAGTAAAGGAATGTAGTTATGAGTGCAACTTTAGTTGAATATGTATGGCTTGATGGTTACACGCCAGAACCTACTCTTCGTAGTAAAATCAGAGTTTCCGATGGAGGTTCATCAGAACAATGGTCATTTGATGGTAGTTCTACTAAACAAGCGGAAGGAAACTTTTCAGATTGCATTCTTAATCCAGTAAAACGCTATCATGGAACTAATAGAAATGATAAGATATTTGTTTTATGTGAAGTTCTTAACTCAGATAGAACACCACATGAATCGAATGATAGACATAAACTGGATTTTTCCATATATTCCTCTTTAGATAATTCTGCGGAATCACCTTGGTTTGGATTTGAACAAGAATATTTTATACGGCAGGGACATAAAAAAAACATATTAGGTTTTGAATCAAATTATTCAACAGAAAAACAAGGCAAATATTATTGTGGTGTTGGAGGACTTATATTTGGAAGACACTTATCAGATGAACACCTTGAAATGTGTTTGAAATATGGTATAGGTATAGAAGGAACAAACGCTGAAGTTGCTGTTGGTCAATGGGAATATCAAATTTTCGGTAAAGATATTCTTACTGCATCGGACGATTTGTGGATGTCTAGGTATTTCTTGTTCAAATTGGCAGAAAAATATGGTTATGATATAGAATTACACCCTAAACCACTACAAACTGGTGATTGGAACGGCTCTGGACTACATACAAACTTCTCAACCCCAAGAATGCGTGATGTTGGTGGTGATGAATACTTTAATAAAATATTCAAACAATTTGATAAAGATAAAGAAATACACATTGCTAACTACGGTTCTGACAACCATTTACGTTTAACTGGCAAGTTTGAAACACAAGATATAAACAAATTTACGTGGGGTATTGCAGATAGGGGTGCTTCAATACGTATACCAACAGGAACAGCGGAAAATTGGTGTGGATATTTAGAAGATAGAAGGCCAGCTTCAAACGCTAATCCATATAAAGTTACTAAGGTAATATTGGATTCTATGTACGAAGTTGATAAAAAATAGGGAGATAGTAATTCTCAGGGAAACGGACGCTCTTTTACTTGGTTGTTGGGGCGTCCATTTTTATTTTAATTTAATTCACGCATATAATCAGCTAGTTTAATATTCCATTTAACGTCGGGATATTTCATCGATAACTGTTTCACAGCCATTACATTAGGTCTTGCATCATCAATAAAGAACACGTCATTGTACCCTTGCTGTATTTTTGATTCTATCCAATCTGCTTTAGCTTGTGGGTCGGCAGAACCTACACCTACCACTTCTATGTTATTTATACCGATTGTTTGTAAGAACTGTTTAATATCGTTTGCAGCAGCACCTTTACGAGCTGTTAATACCGTTATACGTCTCATACCAGTTGCTACGTATAATTTTCCAAGTATATTAGTTACTGACTTAATCTCTTGTGGACTTATTACTTGATTAAACTCAGAAAAGTCCAAGTTATCACCTGGTTGCTCACGATATATGGCAAACTCAGCCGGAGTTAATTTACTCATATTACCATGTCTATCGGTTAAAATAACCATAGATTTAGTCGTTGCAAGTGTGTCATCGAAATCAAATACTCTTAATTTCTTAGCTTCTTGCTCTTCTAGTAGTTCAGTTAATGTTATCATCTCGGTTTCTTCTCCCAACCTATTGACTTTCTATATTGTTCGTAGTTATTCATTGTCCAATCCTCCTGAAGTGCTTTTCATTGAGAGTATTTTTGTATTTAACGGATTGAATATAACAATTTCTTTTTCGCCATTTCCTATAATTCCATTAATACCAATATCATCCATCATTTCTGATAATTGTTTATCACTTATTGGAAAAATTCTTAGAATTTTATTATATAAATCTATACCGTTTTTAGAATCTTTTATGATATTATTAATGATAAATAACTTTTGCTCATTACTCATTCTTTCGCCTTTATTATCTACAATATCATTATTAATACTAAACATATTTCTTACTTTATCTAAATTAGATTTACTTACCTTTTTATTATCAGATAAAAAATTTAAACGGTTTGGTATTTTTACGTTATATACATAACCACCTTTTGCATAATGTGTAGCAAGATTTTTAATAGTTGTTAAATATATACCATAACCATATTCATCGCCACCCGTTTTTTTACCAACATCTTTTTTTAAATTATCAAATTTATATGGTGAACCATGATAATAAATAATATCATTCATAATATTTTCGTTTAGATATTCTTTTAGTAGTTCTGATAATTTTATCATCTTGGTTTCTTCTCCCATCCTATTGACTTTCGATATTGTTCGTAGTTATTCATTACCCAATTTACTATACTATTTGGATCATTATTGTATATTGCATTTGTTTGTATCAAGGGTTTTCCATCCTTTGAATGTATAGTATAAGTTTCCATTGCCTCATCAACAAACACAATATCTCTTGCGGTTTTACCATGAAATATAACTTGAAATTCTTGATCTGAATGATGCCAACATCTTATGCCAGACGCACGGAATATTAAGAAAGTTCCATCACCGTACTTCAGTGCTTGGCCATCAACACCATATTTAGCAAAGTCTTCTGGTGTATAAGCAAAATTATACCCCTCACCTATCTTTTTACCTTGCAACCATGTTGTTAATCCTAATTTAGTTGGATCCGCAATACCCTTAATAAAACCTTTTCTTGCCATCATCCGTCCGTCCATACGTGTTGTTCCATGAACTAACCATTGATTCTTTACCAATGTTGGTTCATGTAAATAAAACCATGACGGTATGTCAGCTGGTTGTATACCAAAACCATCCATAAACGCCATAAACGATTGTTCTTCTGCATATATCTTGTCCATTAACCAATCAACGATTGCACCATACGATACTGGATCTTTCTGTTTAAGTACATCCCATTTACGAAGCTCCAATGCTTGAGTATACAGTTGTATTTTAGGAACAGCGTTCGGATCCGCCCGTACGGGTTTATTTTGGTTGTGAATTTGAGGAGGGGTGAACCCAGGATTCGAGCGAAATTGGAATTTTGAATATAAATTTTGTGTTTTGATAAAATATTCATCAATTATTTGTTTATATCCAATCATACCGACTATTTCATCCGCCATTTGTTCTGGTGTAGAATCTAAATACTTCCATAATGTAACAACATCGGTATCTACATATTCTTTTAGAAGGTCTTTTAGCTTAATCATATTTTTCCATATTATTTAAGTGAGAAGGTGAAGTGGCGAGTGAAGCAGCGGCACCACCCAACCCCATACTACTCTTATTAATTGTGTCGTTGCTGTTCCCTACGATTTTCGGTTTAGAAATCACTTTATCATTAAATATCACTAAAATGTCATCATTTACGTCATTTCTTACACGTAATCCGTCTATTCCACACGAAAGCAGGAAATCAGATATTTTCTTAGGTTCTCTAACTTTAAGTATTCTACCAATAAAGTCATAGAACTCAGGAATATCGTCAATTACCGTGTTCGGCCCCCATACTTGTACGTCCCATTTTTCTTCTAAATTAGGTGGTAATTCCACTCTATCTCGTATCATTCCATTATATATTTTACGTAATTGGTCTTTAGAAACCTTTGCCCACATAATATCAGCCATATGTGGTATGTTTACTTCCATTATAACCGCACCAAATGACTTAGCTCTTTCCCAATCTTTAATGAAATAAATACCCCATCCCCAATAAGAGTGTATTTTATCCCCACCTTTACCTACCTTATTATACGAGAATTTAGTCACAGGTTGAGCACTACCATGATACCATATACCGTCGTTAGCCATTTCTTTTAATATGTCTTTTAATTTTATCATTTTCATTTTCGCATACGAAGTAAGGACAAATCGATAGTATCCCGAACATCTCGCTTTACAGCACCACGTTTTCCACCTCTAGTATGACCAACACTCACTTCTTTTCGTGTATGTGTGTCTTCGTGATCACTAGTTATGTTTCTATTGTATAAGAACGCCATTTCATACATTTGTTCATGTAGGAGTTTAACCTCGCCATTAACGTCTTTATACGATGTAATAGTAGTATCTACTGTTTGTTGTAGAGTCTGAATTGTCATTTTAGCGTAGTAATAGAAGCCGATCAGGGTGGAAAGCACCCCAATTATCATTCCTAATTGTGGCAGGGTTATTGTGAACTTCTTATTTGTTATATCTTCTGGCACTTTATTTCTCTCTTTACACTATAGTTTTACACTACTATTAACATATATATAAATATATAAATACTATAATATTTATACCTATATACATTTTAATGATTATCGAGAATGAGTTATGAGATTGAATGAAGACATTACAGTAAATGGCAATTTAAGTCAGATAGATAATTCACCCCTATACATGATAAACGACCTTATCTTCACGAGTGCTGGAGAATGGGAGAAATTAGTCCTTGTGGTGAATAAGCCCGCAACAGAAATAGATGAGTAATATTTACCCTTATATGTTGAACAAGAGTAAATATTTGGTATTTTTACTTGGACACTATGTCCAAGTTATTGTCCAAGTCACACAAACCAATGCGGATTTTAAAGTGGTCGAATTCCACCACTTTACTTTACCATTTAATGCGGGATATATCATTCATTAAGTCTGTTTTATGGTGTTAATGCGTGATATAACATTCATTAAGTGGGTGTATGCCGAAGGGTATAAATTCATTTAAGTTTTTCTATAGTAAAAAAATTGACCTCGATAAAAAAACGGATGAGCGCGCCACCCCTCACCCCTACTCCCCCTGGCCATTTACGTTAAATTGGCCCACCCCCACCCCAGTGATGATTATTGTATAAGCCCGTTTATTTACAATAACTTAGCTTCCCCCACCTACCCCTATATCCCTATTATTATTTCATTTGGTTATTAAATTATCTTTCGTATTTTTGCTGTCAGATTAAACCTGATATAGTTACTATGAAAGATAAATTTATTATATGTACCGATGAAATAAATGATTTGGTTAGTATCTAATAATTCCGTATATTTGTAGTATAAGAAATGGGGAAGGAGATAACGGGTATATATAGAAACCGATTGAAACAATCGTTTGGAAGTTATCTCAAAATTTCTTATATTTGTATTATAAATGATTGGTTGATATTTGAACACAGTAGAATGGAAGTAGACAGTAAGTCTCGTTAGTATACTATAGTATATACTATATAGAAGCAGTAAGTTCTGAAGAGTTCTATTTCATTTCCCAATTTAAACGAGGGTAACTATATAGTAGTTATATAGTATCCATATAGTATATACTTAACGGTAATACCAAGGGTAAATAAATCAAGGGTAATTACTTAGGGCAACCCTAATGATGTACAGTTAGTATAGTATATACTATATACCAATAGAGAATAATGTGCGATGAAGTTACGGTTATAATCCGTCTAGTAGTCAATATCATTATTCTCTTTTTTTATTTCAACTCTATGCATGCGTACACTTTTGGATACCCTAACACCTCATACATGGAAAACTAGTAATATAAGGCGTGCTGTTCAATGAGACAAGTGCGGCTTCCCACATTACAAATATAACGTATATACATCCCATAATGAAATTAAATAAATAATTTGTTTAAAATGATAAATAAATTATATCGGAATAACCAAAGGATTTATTTAATTAATAATTTTTATATTACAAAAATGCATATTTCATTAGGAAATTACAATGCGCGTAAGCCGTTGAGCTATATAGAGTTACAGAGATGGCAAATGGAAATGAGCGGGCTCACTCAGATTCACCACATCTTCCCACTTCAACCCACACCACACTATATATTACCCACAGTATAGATATACATTAACTGGACATTAACTATACACATACTATGTAATAATATTTTATTATATGGTAACATGAATGGAGTGAAATTGTACAATAATAGTTATAGGAGTATATTGTGGGTAACATTATCATCACTTATATAGTATATAAACATTTGGAGTATTAGAATGGAATCATTATATTTGCATTGGGAACGTATAGTATTCCTTATACTTACTATTGTATTCTCTATAGTATTCAATATTAGTTATAAGAAAGATTGTTTAAGTTGTATTGAAGTAGTAGTAATAGTATATACTATAGTACTGATATTATTTAGTGTACCGTTCGTTTTTTTGAAATGATTTTAGTTTGAGGAATTTGATATGAGTAATACAAGAGTAGTACTTACACAATGGAAGTCAACACATTGGGATGTACTTTGGAGCTATAACTTTACTAAGTTACAATTGGATGAGTTAGATTCATATACTACTTCATTGGGAAGTAAGTTTAGCGAACCAACTCTATGGGGTTACGCATTCGGTAAAGATTATATTGAATCATTACTCTTGTTCTTAAAAGAGTATACTAATGATATAACTAACAAGGATGTGGAACTACTTAATAGTATAGTACACTTATTAGTACAATGTTACTACTATCCTACCGCGACTGTTATGAATGATGGCAAATGAATAATTTAATTTATATTGGGATTAATGTAATGAAAAAAAGTATGGTGTTCTTATTCATACTATTGAGTTTATTGAATAGTGTGATTGGAAAAGGTGTTGGTGTTCTTAGTGGTATGGTAAAGAATAAAGAAACAGGCGAACTTATTCGTTCTGCTACTATTCGTATTAAAGGAACTAAGTGGGGAAGCCAATCTGATGTTAAAGGTAAATTTATTATTAAAGGAATTCCGTCTGATTCTTTGTTTACTGTTAGATGTTCTTTCGTTGGCTATAGAACTATTGAGATTGATTCTATTTTAGTTACCGATGGAGAAATGAAAACATTGGATCTTTTACTTGAAGAACAAGTAAGTAAAACAGATGAAGTAATAGTTGAAGTAAGACGTTCTACGGAAAGCCAATCTACTGTATTAGCCCAACGTAGAAATGCTGCTAATGTTTCGGATGGTATTTCTAAAGAAGAAATAACGAAGTCAAGTGATGGTGATGCAGGACAAGCTCTAAAGCGTGTTTCGGGTGTTACATTAGTAGGTGATAAGTTTATTTATGTACGTGGTGTAAGTGATCGTTACAACACTACGACATTAAACGGAGCTACACTTGCGACGACTGAGTCTGACAAACGTTCCTTCGCCTTCGATATGTTTCCATCCGAGTTCCTACAATCCGCAACCGTTACTAAATCGTTTACACCAGACTTGCCAGGTAATTTTGTTGGTGGTTTAGTTCAATTAAATACTATTGATTTTCCCGATGGGTTTTCATTAAAGGTAAACATTTCATCTGCCTTTAATACTAATACTACATTGCAAGATAACTCATTCTCTATTGGTGGTATACCGACTCGACTTCCAAGTAGTACACCGTCTTCTCGTAAAGAAATGGATAAGTTAATACGGGATGCTTATGCAGGTGTTGAAGACGCACAGGATAAATTACAAGGATTTGGTAGAGACTTGAAATCAACTTCTTGGAAACAAGATAGTATAACAGCCAATCCAAATACAAGCACTAACATTTCATACACAAACATATTCGATGTGTTCGATAATGAGTTGGGTATTATTGGTTCGGTATTCTATAACAATACATTCTCTATTAAAACCGCAGGTGATAGAAACACAACATTGGGTGATGGTTCTTATGAGCGTATAAGTTCTGGCAAGGTTTCAAATGAATCTATCAATTCCGGTGGTATGGTAAACGTAGCATATAAAATAGGTTCAAATCATTCTTTATCTATTAAGAACATTATCAATAAATCATTTGACTTGGAAGTTCTTAATCTAAGTGGTACAGACTCTACACAAGGTATTGACTTCAAACAATATTCTTCTCAATACTTAGAGAAGAGTTTGGTTTCTTCACAAATTGGTGGTGAACATACATTACCGATTCAAAACATATTATTGGATTGGAGAATTGGTTATTCACATTCAGATAGAAATGAGCCAGACTTCCGTAGACTTAGATATTCAAGACAATCGACTTCACCTGATTTACCGTTCATTGCGGATATACAACCGATGGGTGATGGTACACTTGCTGGTAGATTCTTTTCAGAACTTACCGATGAAGTTATAAACGGTGGATTGAACATAACGATACCGATGAGTACAACGTTCAAAATCAAAGTAGGTGGTATAACTGAAATGCGGGATAGAGGATTTTTAGCACGTTCATTCGCCATTGCTTCAAATGATGCTGCGGGATTACTTGGTACTGATTTCTATGCAGGTTCACCTGATGTTATATTTGATTCAAAGAACTTTGATAGAGTAGGTGATACGTTATACATACGTGAGGATTCAAAACCAAGTGATGGGTATTCTGGAACAGAAACACTTTATGCTGGTTACAGTATGGTTGACTTTGGGATTGGAGATTTCCGTATAATAACTGGAGTTAGATTAGAAGATAATAAAATTCAATTGAATGGCTTCTATTCAAACGGTATTGTAGCAAATATAGATTACCATACATTTGATATTTTACCAGCACTTAACTTGATATACAAACTTGGTGACAATACAAACATTCGTAGTTCCGCTTCTCAAACACTTACACGCCCTACGTTCCGTGAGTTAGCACCCTTTGAGTTTTATAACTTCAATGACTTGGTTGTGGTACGTGGAAACACAGGACTACAACGAACACTCGTTCAAAACTATGATTTGAGATTTGAAACATTTATGAGCAGTAACGAGGTTTTTTCGATAGGTGGTTTTTTTAAATCGTTTGTTAATCCGATAGAAGAAACTCTAAGTGGCGAGACAGGTGGTAAGCCAGATAGAACTTGGCAGAACTCAAACGGTGTTGCTACTAATTGGGGAGCTGAAATAGAACTGCGTAAAACCATTGGTGATTTTCTGTTCAGTACAAATGTATCGCTTGTTAATTCACAGATAACAATAAGTCAAGGTAACAATACCGAAACAAGAACTATGTGGGGTCAGTCACCATATTCTATAAACTGTGGTTTATATTATACGAATGTAGATTTAGGAACTTCGGTGAATGTATCGTATAACCGAGTTGGTAGAAGAATAGTATCGGTTACACAGTTAGGTCGCTTCCCTACATTAGAAGTTGATGGTAGTTCACCACACTGGTATGAAGAACCAAGAGACTTAGTAGATATTACAATAACAAAAAACATACTAAAAGGATTCGATTGTAAGGTTACGGTAAAAGATATTCTTAACCAAACTCTATATTGGAAGCAAGGTGATAGAATTGTTCAATCGAATGTATTTGGAACAACAGCGAGTATTTCTTTAAGCTATAAATTGTTTTAAGTTGTTCGTACATACCAGACAACTAAAAAGAAAAGGTGAGTAGAAATACTCACCTTTTTTATTATCGTTGATCGAGAAGTGCAAAGTCTGTTATACGGAAATAATCGTATGGGTTTATGGTTCTTTTACGAGACCAGACGCCACCACCACTCCATTGACTTCCACTCTTTCCAGATGATGTATTTCCTTCAATAGTTGTTCCGCTGTTACCCTGCCATTTGTCAGTAAATCCAACATGGCCGAATAAGGTTGCACCACGTCTCCAAACTAAAACTGTACCAACCGGTATCTTCATATTCTCAAACGATACTTTTGTTGCTTTAATAGTTTTGTTTTTGGTTATGAAATGTCTAGCTAATCCAGAACGAGTTTTCATTGTAGTAACCTTTGCAGAATCAAGAACGAATGAAACAAATGCTGCACACCATTGGTTGCCTTTTGTTAATCCTACTGATTTTAAAAAACGCTCAACCCAATATCCACCATTGTCTCCGACTTCTTTTGTACCAACTAATCCATAAGCAATACTTCGTACACGCTCATCATCAGTTTGTTTAACTACCGATAGTTTCTTCTCACAGCTTGAACATAAACTATCAGTTTTTTTAACTGTTTGAGAAGCAGAGTGCAGCGGTAAGGATGTTAGCAAACATCCAAATAGCGTAAGCAACAGGATTTGATGCAAGTATCTCACGGGTCTTTACCTCCTGAATTAAGTATGAATCAACAAACCACGCAGCCCCAACGGCAAGTGCGTACTTACTCAAACCAACAGCGAATGTGCTGAAATTACCATCCCCAAATGTTGCACCGATCGCTATCACGGATAAAACAAGTAGCGGTATGAATGTTTTTAAGTTTTCCAACATTTCAAAAACCTCCCATTTATTATAAAACACCTATGTAACAATAACTATAATACATACAAAAAAACCGTTAGTGTTTACTAACGGTTATTTGTTAATTTAATCTTCTTGATTTTGTTGGAGTATTGTGTAGTACCCGCTTTCAACTTGACTGTGGAATTGATCCTGATTTATTTTACCAACAGAACCATCTGAGTTATCTCGGAAGTAATAGAACATATCTGATATGTGAACTAGCTTCCAAGTTTTACGGAAGTTCTTATTAGTCTCCCAAATACATTGAACGTAATCATGTATTTTTACTATCAAGCCATTGTATGCTTCAACTTCAGTTAACATGAAAATCTATTCCTTACATCATTCTAAAATAGTGACCGTTTGATTCGGAATAATCATACATAAGTTCTTTAGCAGTGCTTTCCCAATCAATATGAATATAACCTGGTAAGTCGTTCGGTATCTCTCCAAGTTGTTCACATAAGTCTCGTGCAAACTCTGCATCACTAGCAAATTGACCAGAGTATGCTTCATCTACATTGCAATATTGAACATCACAATTACGTGCCGCTTCCCAAATATCCATGTCATCATAGTGACTATTAGGATAATTCTCAATGAAATCTTCCAAGTCATCAGGACTTAAAAAGTATGGTAAATCAGAGTAATCAATTTGAATATCATTCTTATCAATCAATTCATAATCCTCAATACTATTGTTTTCTGCAATTTCTAAGAATGCATCTTTAATATCATCTGAGGTGAAACAGCTATCGTCAATAGTAATCGATGCTGTAAATAATGATGGTTTGTGACTTACTGATACTTCAAACATAACTTTAATCCTTATTTTATTGGTTGTTCTTAATCTTACATTACAAATATAAGGAATTTCGCATTAAGATCAAAGCACTATTCCAACGGTAACTAAAATAAAAATTGTAATTGTATATTGACGAAGTTTTATATTTTCCCCACGCTTTTTAAAAATGTTGATAATTTTACATCAGTTTCAATTAAATTCATATTTTTATCATAAACATCCCAAATCCATTCCTTCGTGTTTTTGCTATCAATTTTCACATTTACAATACAAACCACATCAATACCATGTGTCACATCAAAAACTATTTGAAATTGTTTATCACCAGTATTGTAAACTTTACAAAAATCATTAGATTTAAAAACAATACCCCATCCACCATATAAAAAATCTTTTTGGTATCTACTATCAATCTTTTTGTTAGTTAAATCAAATGCAAAACCGAAATTACCATCAATAATTTGTTCCTTACTTTTTCTTGTTTTAGTAAATGAAGAATAATATGCACCAACCCCACGAAAACCATTTTGTAAAATAGATGTTATATTTTCTTTGGTTGTTGAATGAAATAACAATGTGTTTGTTGATAATTTTATTGCTGAATTTGGTTTGTATGAAAATCCTCTCTGTGGAGTTTTTTCCAAATTATTAACAACATTAACAAACTCATCAATTGTGTTTATTTTCGTAACATCTTTTTTTGAAACACTTTCTTTTAAAATTTGTTGTTCATTCAAAACCTCTCGTATTGATAACATGTCTTTGAGTTTAATTCTTTTGTTTTTCATAACAAAACTCCAACGGTAAATAAAATAATAATACTGTATATGCTAATATAAGGAATAAGGATATAAACAAAACATTATTGGAAATCTTTATATGAAGCAACTATCACATCTGGATGTTCATCCATGAAGTTAAGTATATGTAACATATCATCGTAACACATTTCAATTTTTTCCGATTCATTATCATCTATAACTTCTTGCAATGTAATAACATTACGTTCTGAGTCATACCACCAATCCCATTTCGATTGTTGTAATCGCATTACGTTTAATGAAGTGTTTTTACCTAATACCGAAAACATCTGTTCAATGTCTTCACGAACGAACTCATGTCCTTTGTAAATAAGTAGACCAGTGTAATCACTAATATTTACATAATCATCATATACTTTCATAACTTATTTCCTTAATTGGCTGTTATTAATCTAACAGAACAAATATAAGGATTTTTTCAATACAATCAAAGTGCTATTATTTACCCATCCAATAGAATTCCACTAACTTAATCATAGTCTATTTCCATCGGTATTCCCAAATCCAAATGAAATTGTTTATCAGACATTTTATATGATTCTTGAGTTTCATCATTCATATCTGTTGTATATTGCCAATTCCAAAACAGATTATCAGGTGTATCAAATCCAAAGAAGTTCAATACATTTTTCTGTACACCGACTACGTTTGCCCCATTCCAATTTTGCCCTATGCAAATAAACCCTGCTTGTTTTCCCATAAGTAAATTATCTTCACCCAATGTACTATGGCGATTCTCTAACCAAGTTAGGCGTTCAATGAGCTTTTGATATTGTGCATTTGTTTGCCCCCAACGAATAGAGCCAAAGAATAATATAATATCTGCATTGAATATTTCATCAGATACTTTCCAAAGTTGGTCTGATTTATCGTTAACACTTGCCCAACATCTGTGGTTTCCACTTGGATTTTTCTTTTTATCTTTAAGGGCTGAATCCATTACACCACATGAGTTACCAGTTTTATGTGATACATTCCCTTCACATGATACAATATTCAGCTGAGGAATATCAATCCAACTTGATTTGTTCGGTATATTATCTTTAATAAATAAAGCAAGTTCAGTTGACTTAGGAAGTTCATCTTCTACACCACCTTTATCATACCCGGTGTTAAATGGATAACGTGTTGATGTAGTTAGAAATAAAACTTTCTTTTGTTGGTAAGAAGCCAAATATGAAACAGTATCAGATACTACTCCACTTAAATCTCTTCTTTTTATTAACGATGCTAATGATGGTATTGACATGGCGTTACTTATATATTGTTATTAGTGAAGTTAAAAGGTTTCCCCTGCCAACTATCGTGCCTATATGATCAAATGTTTTATCTGTTTTCGGATTGTATATACCCAATTTTCTACCTTGTCTATCTCTTAGTATATGCATACCAGTTGACAAAATTTCTAACGTACCAAGTGGAACACCACGTCTGTCACGTATGTAATCTCGTCTTTCAAACAATATGTCCATTAGTTTAATCATACATATAAATATGATAAAATAAAAAACCCCTTGAATTCAAGGGGTTTATAATATAATTAATACATCAACCCTGGATCTTGCATTTGTTGATTCGGTTGTTCTTTAGATGGCTTCTGTACAATAGTTGCCTCAGTTGTTAGTAAAAGACTAGCAACCGATGCTGCGTTTTGTAAAGCAACACGTGCTACTTTAGTAGGATCAATAACACCTTCTTCAAACATATCAACATAGTGTTCTGTTCTTGCATTAAAGCCAGAGGTTTCTGATGATAACTCTCTAACTTTATTAACAATTACAGATGCTTCTAAACCAGCATTGGTAACAATCTGACGTAGTGGTTCTTCGATTGCTCTACGAATAATATTTACACCAGTTTGTTGGTCTTCATTAGAAACTGTTAGTCCATCTAACACTCTTGAAGCTCGTATATACGCAACTCCACCACCTGGTACAATACCTTCTTCAACTGCTGCTCTTGTAGCGTGAAGTGCATCTTCAATACGTGCTTTCTTTTCTTTCATTTCAACTTCTGTGGAAGCACCAATTTTAAGAACAGCTACACCACCTGAAAGTTTTGCTAATCTCTCTTGTAATTTCTCACGATCATAGTCAGAAGTAGTTTTTTCAATCTGTGTTTTAATCTCAGATATTCTTGTAGTAATACTTTCTGTAGTACCACCACCTTCAACAATAGTAGTATTGTCTCTATCAATAGTTACTTTCTTAGCAGTACCAAGTTGTTCTAGTGTTATGTTTTCCATTTTGTAACCACGTTCATCACCGATAACAGTACCACCTGTTAGTGTTGCAATATCATCTAACATTGCTTTTCGTCTATCACCAAAACCTGGAGACTTAACCGCAGCAACTTTAATTGTACCACGTAGTTTATTTACCACCAATGTTGCTAACGCTTCACCTTGAACGTCTTCTGCAATAATTAGAAGACTTCTACCAGTCTGTGCTGTTTTTTCAAGTGTTGGGAGTAAGTCTTTAATTGCACCAATAGCTTTATCACAAATAAGAATATACGGACTATCTAATATGCCAGTCATTGATTCTTGGTCTGTAATAAAATAGGGCGATAAATAACCTCTATCAAACTGCATACCCTCTACAACGTCTAAAGAAGTTTCAATACCCTTGGCTTCTTCAACAGTAATAACACCATCTTTACCAACCTTTTCCATTGCGTCTGCAATCAAGTTACCAATAGTTTCATCGTTGTTTGCTGAAATCGTACCTACTTGGGCAATTTCTTTTTTGCCAGTAACTTCACGTTTCATTTTAACTAACTCCTCACATATAGCAGTAACCGCTATATCAATACCACGTTTCAAATCCATTGGATTTGCGCCAGCGGTAACATTCTTTAGTCCTTCACGTACAATTGCTTGTGCTAAAACAGTAGCTGTTGTTGTTCCATCACCTGCAACGTCACTTGTTTTTGAAGCAACTTCTTTGATAATTTGAGCACCAAGATTTTCAATTGGGTCTTCCAATTCAATTTCTTTTGCAACAGTAACACCATCTTTTGTTATTGTTGGTGTTCCAAAACTTTTACCAATAATAACATTACGTCCTTTTGGACCAAGAGTAACTTTAACTGCGTCTGCTAATTGGTCTACTCCACGCTTTAGAGCAGCACGTGCATCTACATCAAATGTTATAATCTTTGCCATAACTTTAATAACCTCCATTAAATTATATATTATTTACCACGTTTAATAATAGCTAGAATATTCGATTGAGGAATGATCAAAACAGATTCACCATCAAAATCAACTTCTGTTCCATAATATTTAGTACCATACAAAACCTCGTCTCCAACTGCAACATTCATCGGTAATAAATTACCACGTTCATCGTATTTACCTGGACCAATTCCCAAAACTACTCCACGAACTGGACCTTCTGTTCCAGCGTCTGGTATAATAATACCACTTGTAGTAATTTCTTCTTTCTTGTTTGGGCGAATAACAACACGATCCTCCAACGGAAATACTTCCGTAAAATCACCAATTTCCATATAACATCTCCTTAAATAATACTTACAAATATACTAATTTTATACTTAAACATCCGATTTATTTTCTTTGTTCCAATCAAAAAATTTCTCTTGTTCTTGTTTCTTTTTTTCAGCTTGTTGCTTGATTCTTTCTTCTAGCCTACGTCTATATCTACCATCGTGTTTTCTGCTTTCACCATACCATGGTATTTTAGTAGCAGTTCCATAAGTCCAACCCTGATAAGAAGTTGACGGTGTTCTAACTAAGTTAAAATAACAATTAAAGCAAAGTAACCTTAGATTTTCTAACGTGGTATTTATCCAGTTATTATCTATGAAGTCTATCAATAGTGGATAATTACCATCAGTCATCCTTGGCTCGTCCCATCCACAAGCAGCGCAAACACACGGGACCCAACCTGATAGTAATAATCTTTTTCGTAGTTTCTTTGAATCATAACCTGGATGTTTTCCATCCAATATATCCTCTAATCTTTCTGTGTAACCTTTGTTACAATCAAAATTTTTACCGTTCCACTTTTCATCCTTTTGTATTTTCTTAATTCCTACACCAACTTTGGAGTGAATTTCAAATAAGGTTTTATCTGTTTCTGAATCAATAAATGTTTTAGCATACTTTTTGTATGTACGATAATCTATATTGAGAAATCTTGCAGCGTCTTTATTACCGAATGAGTTTTCCATTGCATAACGCAATTGAGATTCGGTTAGACTAATAGGCGGTCTTCCATGCCTTTCATTCATAACACTATATCCTAAGAATATATAACATAACGTATATAAATATAAGGGTAGTATAAAATGTTTATTTTTCTTTCAAACTCTTGAGTAAAGCAATCATTTTAGGAAAGTAAAAACAATAATTTTTATGAAGCAACAATAAAACGCTTTCATGCTGTATATGAATATTTTTTATAGACTAATAAATTAGTGTTCTTTAACTGGTTGTCCTGCAACAACTTGTTTAATAACTTCGTATAATTTATCTTCATCGCCAGGTGCATAAGAATTATGCTGCCATACTACTTTTCCATTTCCATCTATCAAGAATGCGTGTGGAACATTATTTACATTCATTGCTCTTTTTAAGTCACCATTTTCATCAAGATATACTTCATATTCCCAACGTTTTCCATTGATAAATGGTGCAACTTTAGCAGAATTACGAACATCATCAACTGAAATTGCAACAACTTTAACTCCAGTAGCATCTCTCCACTCATCATATACATTACTTATATTTGTTAATTCTTGAATACAAGGTTTGCACCATGAAGCCCAGAAGTTTAACAAAATGGGTTTTCCATTATTAGTGATTGAACTAGCATTAATTTTTTCTCCCTTAATATTTTTTATCGAGGCAGACGGAATTACTGCTTTTGTAGAATCAGATACTTGAGCGTGAATTGATGACAAAGAAATAATCATCAATAATGAAATGAAGAATAAGAAGACTTTCATGGTGATTTCCAATATTTACAAATATTTACAAGGCAATCTAGTGTTTAATTTATTTTATTCCTTTATTAAACTTTCTGTATCTAATATGGAATTAATTTCCGTTTGTATATCTTCGTTTATTCTTGAGTGAGTAACTGAAAGTGTACCAATCGGTGTATGTTTAAAACCATCAATCACATCAATCGCATTCATAATAAAGTCTGTTATTATCATTCGCTTTTCAATTTCAAAATCTACCTTATCATCCAAATCTTCATGTAAATCTGAAGTTATTTTGTCTTCTAAGTAATAAAGTTTTTTTATATAATTAGAAACATGCCCAAGACGAATGATTTCTTCATTTAATTCATCAGCCCAATACATAAAACTTTCTTTTGTAATCATAACTAAATCCTAAATAAGCATAAATATAATAGCGTTAATAATACCTACGCCAATAATAAAGTCTTCTATCATATAGAAATCTCCGATATACCTTCGTTTCTATCTGGATTAAAACATAATGCGGTTGGAGTTCCATCTACTTTCTTATCATTAATTAAAACTCTTGCACCACCACCAACGCCCATTATTAGTTGGTCATAAATAATACCAACCTCATCCAACTGTCTTTCGGTTTGCCTACGTAAACTTTCTCGTCTACCCGTGAGTAAAATAATATTGTACCCCCGTTTGTCCCACTCAAGAAGTTTTTCTATAGTGCCAGGTAACAATTTCATGGTGTGTCTAAATGTTTGAGCATCAGTTGGAATGGCATGCTCAACTAATGTTCCGTCAATATCAAGTATTATTGTTTTAGGTCTGTTCATAAATCTGTGTCCGGGTAAAAATTATAATCATCCACTTCATGTTCTTGCATGATTTCTGCTTCTTGTTTTATATATTCATCAGCTATCCTATCAAGAATCATACTTAGTAATTCTTTACATTCTTCGCTCGTTGCTTTTGAATCATGCAATCCTAACAAATACCATTGTAAATTTTTCATTGCACTACGCATATTAAACTCCTACCAAACTACGTTGAATTCTAATTTTTGTTTTTCTAATGCTTTTCACTTCTTCTATAATCTGAGAATATATTTGAAAATTATTAATCGATTCTTCAAGAATTCGTTTATAATCATTTAACTGTTCTTCTGATACTCCACCAAGTCTAACAAGTCTACTATATGAAATAAAATCTTCTTTTGCTTGATTAAGTTTTTCATCGATATATAAATTGTTTTTCATAACTAAGTTCCTAAATTGGTTGTTTATTAATCTCACATACAAATATACGAACTTTATTTATAACAACCAACTGTTAATTTTGTTTGTTTTTCATAGTTGTGTATAAATCATATAACGCCTTTACGAGCGTCCATATATTCGATGCCATTGCTGCAACAAATAGAAAAGCAATCAAGTATAAACCTATCTCCATACTTCTACCGTATGATTCATGTAATTTGTATTTTTCGATTCGTACTTCTCAGTATGCTCTATGTTCATATCAAATCTTTTTCTTCGTTCCGTTTTAACCAATGGTCTTAGTTCAATGAAAACATCATTGTCCTTGTAGTTCCATGTCTGCCACATTAAGTGTCCACTCAAACCATTAACTACTTGAATTAGCGGTATTCCATCTTGTTTCATTTCCTTTACTTTTCTAAACACTTCTTGCATAGCACGTGATTTGTTTTTAAATAACGTCTGATTTTTTAGAACTTCACCATCAGCAAGCCACTTGCCCGTTTTTAATTGCCATATCATATTATATTCCTTTATATTTCATCTACTAATATACTAAATAATAGAGTAATAACCAAATAAATTATTACTCTATTCTCATATTATCCGTTTACAGATTTTAAAGATTTCACGTAGTCTGGGCCGTATACATTGAAAGAAGCAGGCGCACCTTTCTTCTCACCAATCGTTACACATATTGAACCACGGGAGATAGCAGTGGGTCTACTGAATGAAGCGGGTTTAAGTAAGTCACCTGCACAATGTTTATGGCCATTGATAGAACCATCCTCAAGAGCTATGAATCCCCAAGCAGAGGCAACATTACCACTCTTATTAACACACACAAGTTTAGCATATTTTTTACCAAATTTAACTTCTATGTGTTCACGTAAATGTTCGGGAAATGGTTGTAAGCCAAACGCAGTATCATAGTGTTCCTTACGTAGTTGCTCTAATATTTCAACGAATTTTTTAATTTCTCTTAACATAACTTTTGTTCCTTTTGGTTGTTCTTAATCTTACATTACAAATATACGGAATTATCTTCTAATATCAAATCATTATTTTTCAAGAATAACATAATCTCCAAAATATCTATCAAAGACTTGAAGAAGATTTTCATAATTACCAGCCTTCATTTCATTTGTGATTTCATTCGGATTAAGGCCTAATTGTTTTGCGATATTGTTTGCTGTTCCAAGTAGAAAATAAGCATTTCCTTGAGGACCTGTTAAATCAATAACTAATGGACCATTCGTTTTCTTTCTTATCATAACATTTTCCTTTTTGGTTGTTTTTAATCTTACATACAAATATACGAAATTTTTTGGATATAACAAAATTATCTGGTACACAAACCTGCATCAATCAGGTCAGTTGCAGTTCTACCATAGAAGCCCTGTAATCCCCAAATATGTCCACTATCTATTAGTGTTTGAAATGATTGAATATAAAGTTCTTCTGTACATTCATTATTACATTCAATGTTCATAATTGCATCAATTATTTCCATGATATTTTTTCCTTATTGGTTGTTCTTAATTGGTTGTTCTTAATCTTACATTACAAATATACGGAATTATTCGTTAATATCCTAAAATTATCCGATAACATCAAACATCATAAAAAAGTAAAGTACACAATAAAATAATATTGCCATACCAATACCCATTGCTAAATCCTTAATCTTGCTCATACCCAAATCCTTATATATAAATTACTTAGAAATATATTCTGAATTATAAACACGAGGAGCAGATTGAACTACTTCCTCTACCAACGACTTACGTGAAGCTGCTTGAAGAACTCTCAACTTTTTATTTAAGTCATTAGTGTTAATCAAGTTACCTAACACATGGTTCTGATAACAGATAACCAAAGTTATTACAACTCCAAGAGTTAAACCAAGTGTAAAGATATTAAATGCGTTTTTCATCGTTTCCTAATAGTGTTAAACATCAACACACAAATATACGATTTTTTCCGTTCACAACCAACTAAAAAAATAACTTTGGTATTTCAAATAAATTGATTATATTTGTAATGTAAGATTAAGAACAACCAAAAGGAAAATAAATTATGAAAAGAGTTGGAGAAAAGGAATTTGACGTAGTTGTTAGCGGTATTGAAGAAGGTGAATTTGGTCCAGAAAAAGCAACAGAAATTGTTACGGTAGTTGCTAACTCTCCCAAGAATGCGATAAAAAGAGCAGTTGGTGTTTCAAACTTAATAAACCCAGAGTTTGTTTCTTTTATTTCAAATTTCCAATAATAGATAAAAAAAGAAAGCCTCACTAATTGTGAGGCTTTCTTTATATGTTTTAATTTCTTATTGTAATCGAGCGTCTGCCAACGCTTCCGCTAACTCACCCATCAATTGTTTGAGGAATGGTATGTAATCTGCTCCTCTACCTGAACCAATGAAATTTAATCCAGATATGTTTGTAATATCACGATGCCCACCTGAGCCTTTTACTATAACATCATATACTGTTGTTGTTATACCATTGAGTATTGATTTTTGCTTTGATGAAAGTAATTGATATTGTTTACCTGCAATATCTTTTACCATATTTTGAAATCCTGGACTCTTCGGTAAATTCATAGCAACCTCACCAAACAAAGCCATGAAGTCATCCATAGTGAAACCAATGGATTCTGTACTTCCTTTTTTTATATCCATTTCCATCTTTCTCTTAACATCACCCATTGTAAGTTGCATTGCTTGAAGTTCTGATTTGTGCTTATTCAATATACCCATCGCTAACTCACCCAAGTTAATTGGATTTGCACCTTTCTTGAATGGATTCTTAGATGCTTGTACCAATCCCATTGGCCAACCAATTACAAGGTACTCAGCAGTTGGGTTCATCTTGAATGGCGTGTATCTATCGTATCCACCTTTAGTCATTGTACCACCACCGTATTGAACTAAGCAAGTTCCAAACATTGCATATTGACCGTTCCCGAGTGTTTGTATTTCTCGTGGGCTTGTTATTTGTTTCATCTTTAGAGCGGGTGCTTGTGAAGCAAGGTATGATGCTGTTTTAGCAGGTAAATCTGCCCATGATAAACCACGTGCTGTAACTTCTTGTTTAATTACATTGTAGATAGAAACAAGTGAAGGACGTGCTTTCATTACTAACGCTTCTAAGAAGCCAGGTTTGTTCTTGAATGCAAGAAGAACTTTATTAACTACCAATCCCATTGCTAATCTATTTGGTACAGCAGACATAGTTGGATCGAACTCAAATACTGAACGCATTACTTGGTCTGGATTAATACCTTGTGAAGCAAAGTCAGCGGAATCAACTGTTGATATAATTTGAATATCTTGTGCAGGAAACAAATCAGTTGGTGAAATTTCCTGAGACATCGCTGCAACATTTGAAGGTGCGTGTTTGAATGCAGCAGATGTAGTTGGAGCAACACCTGCTTGTGATTGATGGTGATCGGTATGAATGTGTACCATTGGTTTACCATGAGCAAAGTCAACGATAACAACTAATAAACCAGGTTCTGGTTTTTGAACTGCAAATTCCATACCACCATACTGAATTTTTTCACATTTTACTAACTTAACACCATATTTTTCTAAGTATGCTTTCATACCGATTGCAGTTGTTACACCGTCTAAATCCATGTGAAAGTATATCAAAGCCTTTTTTCTCGTTGCTGTTAATGCGTTAATGTTTCGGATTCCTGTTTCTGTAAGCGTCTGCTTTGCATCTGTCAACAGGTCTTTTAATTTTATCATTTTATTTTCCTCAAAATGTATCTTGTTTCAAATCTACCGTTATTAAATTCAAATATTCTACACCTTTTAAAGTGAGAGAACTATCGCCATATTTAATTTTATCTTTCATCCTACTAACAATATCAAAGTCATACTTTCTAATATCTTTAATCTTATGTAATTTAAGTATTACCCAATCTATTTTTTCCAATACTTCTTCTTTTTGTTCCGACGTTTTATACTGAACATAGTCTGTATATTTCAAATCGGAAACATCATCTATTTCTAAACTTGCCCAAAACGAATTTAACATAATTAATTCTCTGCAAGCTTCTTAGAAACTAACTCTCCATTTAAAGTCTCATTAATCTCAACAGCAAAAGTAAATGATTTACCACTAATACAGGAGAAAGAAATAAAATTGTAAACAAAGTCTTTATCCATAGGAGTAGAATCGGTCGAACCTTTATAGTCAGAAAGACTAAAAACGGATATACTATAATATGTAGAGACGTCAATACTTTTACTTTTAACTGGCAGTATTTTTAGAGCAATTATTGGCAATGTCTTTATAGAACTAAAATACTCTACCATTTTACTGTTATGTTTAACTTCATACTTATTACGAGAGTCATATTTTATTATGTTTATACCATCGTATTTTATTAACGGAACATCTACTGCACCACCAAATATTGCCTCAGCGTTTATTTCAGTTGCAAACTTTACCAAACTAGCAACCGCAGCTTTTGTATCAGACGTGTTAACGGTTTTTAGATAACTATTTATCATATTATTTAACACCGCTATGGCAATGAAATTTGCATTTGACATTAGAATATTCTTTAACTCTTTACGAGTAAATGTGAATGGGATAGTTCCATTCAATAATTCAGAACACTTTGCTACTTTGCCACCCGAAGTCAGTTTTCCGGATCCTGTTGTTGCTGTTTTAACTGAATCTATCATACCTGTTATTCTTTTCAATTCATCAATAAATTCACGATTATCATCTGATAAACTCTCAAACTTAACTCTAAAAAAATTCTTAGTTGAATACTCTTTAACAGTATTCTGAAACTGATTGAATATCGTGTTATATTGTTTTGTATCGTTATCGAATTTGGCATACCAATCTAATAGTTGATCTCTGAAACACGATGTTATAGGAATGGGTGCATTTTCCGCTTCATCTTCTGTTATTGGTTTACCAGAACGATTCATGTGTTCTACTATTTCCTTATCGAACTCTTTTAATACGGCTTCGGCATCCTCAGACATCTTCTTTATTTTAACCTGTGCATCCACCACACTTTTACTCGTTGGTGAAAATATATCAATTATATGTGACTTTATTTCTTTTGCCCAATCGGTAAATTTAGTCATAAGTGCCGTTACTTTTTTTACAAAGTTTGAGCCTACATCTTTCATCTTTGAAATTGTGTCTTTTACCATATCAGCAACACCTTCGTTTGTAGGTGAAGGTAAAACATTTTTTCCAAATTTTGATTGGAATAAAGTAGTTACTTTTCCAACACGACCATTTAACGCTTTCAAACTAACACATGCCATCACGGTACTATCGTCTTTTAATTTTACCAAAGACTCGCCTGCTGGTTTCATACTTTTCAACAAATCACCTTGAAATGCATCTTGAACTCTACCAGGGCCCCAAAATAAAACAACATCTGCAGTAAATGTTTTACTCTGTTCATTGTGTTTTGATACTGATTTTAATTTTGCATAAAAGTTAGTTATATTGGCATGAATAAATCCATCGACTTTATTACCACCATATATTGCTTTTAATGTTGGAGCATTCGGATTAACAGTTCCTGCAATAACAACATCATTAAATGTTTGGAATGCTTTTTCATCATCCTTTATTTTATTCAACAGAGTAAGCATCCAGTCTTTGCCAGCAGGATCCCAATCGTAATTTTTATTGAGTATGCTAATCATATCATTTGAAGTTAGATTTTCCTTATCTGTTACTGCAAACATCAATGGTATGGTTTCAAAAACCTTTGTTTTATTTTTTAGACTTTTCCAAGAATCCCTGATTATCTTTTCGTTGGGACTCATGTTTTCATCGGCATTTTTTTTCTCGTTCATATGTCTTTTCTTACCATTTACTTCACGTATTAATTTTTTAATACAAGTAAGTATCTTTCTTTCATTTTCTAATAGTACTTTGTACCGATTCATTTAAAATATCTCCAATGTAAACGAGGAACATACCAATAAATATAATAAAAATTAAAATAAACAGAAATCGCCAGACATAATATCTAGCGATTCTATAATTTAATTAATACACTACTTGATTATTGTACTACAATCCAAAAAGCGCCATTGAACCAAAGTGTTCTAGATTGATTTGGTAAAATTACACAACTAATTGCTGTATCGATTATCCATGTATTATTATTTAGTGTAACTGTATTTGCAGTTGAACCATTGTAGATTGTAACGAGTTGACCGATAACTGGGTTTGATACCGTGACCAAGTTATAATCCACAGCAACGCGGGAAACAATCCATCTTGAACTCGAAGGTAGACTCGCTGGAGCGGATGTATAAATGGAAACACTACTTGTTCTGTGGTGTTGATTAACTTCCCACGAAATTCCATTAGTTCCACGTGTGAGAGTTGAACCGACTTGAGCGGTTTCTGCACCATCAAGTGAAAGAATGGTAACTGAACCACGTGTGAAATTTCTTGGAAAAAGAAGTGAATCTCTAAGAAACCTAGCCGTATCTGTAACAGAAGCATGTTTTGCGTTCATTGCAAAAGCACTTGTTTCTGAATATAATGAAATACCAGATTGTAATGAATATAAAGTGGTATCTGAGTATGCAGATTGTTTTGATTTCAATGCAAACTTTGCTGTATCTGATTTCAAGGAATGGGTAGAATTTGCCGAATACCCAGCCAAATCAGAGTATGCAGACGAGATAGAAGAATCTGATGTATTAGCGTGCCTGGCATGGTTCGCTGTATCTGAAACTAATGATGTATCTGAATATACTGCTCTGATTGAACTACGTGAGAATGTTGCTGTATCAGATAGGGTTGCTCTCTTTGCAAGGTTAGCTCTTTCTGCAAAGTTAGCAGTTCTTGCTTCTGCTGCTTCTAAAGAATATTTAGACAGTAAAGAATACGGTACAGATTGAATTCTTAATCTACCGAGTGTTACACCGTTCACGTATGCGTATACAAATAATGGTTTACCATAATTGTTGATGAATACACTATCGGGTACACTTTCAAGTAAATAATTTAATATACCGTTTTGAATTTCTACTTCTCTATTTTCACGATACCAGAAAGCAGATGAATTCAAATGTGAGTTTTCATCGAATGTTTCATTCGCAATATAAACTGAAAACTTAGATGCAGTTGATGTACCAGCAGGAACGTGTGCTTGATACTGAAGATTTGTTTGTGCCGATAATGTAACCGAGAATAAAGCAAATATTGCTAAAAAAACTTGTTTCATCTTTCCCTCATTGATTAATTAAAAATAACTATTGTTTTGTAAACTTGATTGTCTGTTGTAATAACTCTTACAAAGAATGAGCCCCTATATGGAAGTTGAATTTGTTTTGATAATAAATCAATTCCATCACCGATTGTAAATCCTTTCAAATCAGACACTTCAATTCGCATTGGGTTTGGCACATCTATTCTTACTATTCCATCTGATGTTGGATTAGGAAACGCTAATCCTGATAATTCCATTGGAATCGGTTCGTTCACAGAAGTTGTAAGTACCCTTGGTGTGCGTATTCCAACATGATAGCCATTCTTATAACCAGCAACTACTTGACCGAGAGTTGCATTACCGTTTCCACCACTAACTATTTTTTTCAATAGATATGGTTGTGTGTCTCCTGCAGTCATTGACATAACTGCGAGAAACACTACAATGATATACTTCATTGTGTTTTACTCCTTCTAAATGTTTATTGAAACTTTGGTATATCTTGTTTATTTGATTTATTATTTGTTGTATCTTTTTTACAACACGAATGATCTTTTTTATGTTGTTTAGACTTAATTGGATTTTCGTTTGAATGTGCCGTAATACAGCATAATAATACTATTAGAAATAGAATACTTTTCACAATTGGCTCCTTTTTTAATTAATATAATTCTCAAAATTCGATATGAGTACGTTTTTTATTTTATTACCATTGCACGCATAATTGCAGACTTAAAATCTTCTTTGCTTCTTGCACCAACTATTTTTTCTGAAATACTTCCATCTGCTTTGATAATAAATGTAGTAGGAATAGCTCCAATTCCATCAAAAGCGTCTGCAACTTCATCATTCCCAATTAACACTATATAAGGCATATTTTTTAAGCGGACAAATTTGCTTACAGTTTTTAAAGCGTCATCATCTCTATCCATCGAAACACCTAAAACTAAAACTTCATTTTCAGAAAACTCTTTATAAAGTTCAATTATATCTGGAATTTCTTTTCTGCAAGGAGGGCACCATGTTGCCCAAAAGTTCAAGAATATTACCTTTCCAGCACCATACTGAATTAAATTACTAAAATTGGTTCCATCTTTCCATGTAAAAGTTGATGCCTTGTCAGGAACCATTGATCTACTAACTATTTCAATAGGAAAAACCTTGACTTTTACTATATTTTCGTTTGAATGTGCGGTAATATAGCATAATAATAGTATTAGAAATATAATACTTTTCACAATTGACTCCGTTTTTAATTAATATTGTTTATGCATTTGGATTAGAGTCTCGGATTATTTGTTTAATCCATTCATAAATTGTTTCATCATGTGCATTTACTTTCCATTTTCTTATGTTTCTATAATCCGTCTCTTGTGTTCCAAAAGGACGGACATCGGAAACTTTAACAACATGACCTGTTTGAAATTGGATATGCCATGCAACTTTTTCCACACCATCAAATTCATCACCATATTCAGTAGAGAGATTTGGATTACCAAACGCTTTCACCAAATGTTTATATGCACATTCCATAACACCAACTTGTGGTGTCATTTTAACCACAATATCTTTACCCATTCTAAACTTGGGGTAATTCATAGTAACCTCTCTTAATTATTTTTTATAATCCGTTTCGTAAAATCCGTTACCCTTTAGTATGGGTTTACTTGAACTAAAACTTTCTATTTTAGTTAATTCACTATTTTTGCCACATTTACATTTTGGTATTGGAGAAGAAGATAATGGAACATAATGTTCATCTACCTTATTGCAAGTGTTACAATTGAAATCATATATTGGCATATTTAATGAACTCCAAAGATTTGTTTCACAGTTAACTGTATAAGATAAAAGGCAATACCAATCGGTACTCCTAATAAAAATACACTTATTATTGCTGCAATTGTGTATATCGCGTAGAATATTGGTGTAAGAATACCAATGATAAAAAATTCAAATATTTTATTTAACATAACAATTAAGCCTGTGTAATACTTTCAAAAACCATTTTGTAATCAACCGCATTCAGATTGATCATTCCATTTAAAAAACTCAAATCTGTACCTCTTAAATCTATTTTTACATAGCGTTTAAGAGTATCATGTATTATTGGGGATATAGTAATTATAAAATCTGTTGCATCAAGAGAAGTATCATTCATACTGAGTAGAAATAACCGCTCATCATCAATAATTCTATTCAATTTATTTTTCAAATCTGTATCAAAATTAATTAAATCTACAATAGTTCTTGTATTAAAATTCATAAGTTTGATAAATAATATTTGAAAAATCATTAAATGGAACGCCAGCCAAATATGAATAAGCCATTGATTTTATATCTTCGTCAGTTAATCCATTCTCACGATAATCAAGTAAATCTTTTTCCCTGATTTTTATATAGTTACCGTCACTTGAAAATAAACGCCATCCATCTACAAAAACAAAATCGTTAACCATAGAATATAACCACTAATATAAATTATACAGGAGAACTAAACTCATCCTCGTCATCTTCATCTTCATCTTCTATGAAGTAATCAAACGGTTCATCACCATCATCATCATCCCATTCATCTTCACCATATACTATGTCTTCCATATCTTCGTCTGACTCCATTTCTGTGTCATCAACGTGTGGTAATGACATTTCGTCTTTTTCGTCTTCCATATCCTCTACTCCATTGTAGTATTTCATAAAACCGTGAACTGATGTTATATAATCTTCTGCTACTGTTATTTTCGATTGTACCCAATCTTCAAGTTGTTCATGCTCATCTATCATGTGATAAAGTTTTTCAGCGTTTTCCATAATGGAAAGTAGTTGGGCTTTTAGCATTCTACCTTCACCCTCATCGTGATGAATTTCTTTTAGTAATTTACTTTCCGTAATTGCAATAATTTTATTTGCAACTTTACTTTTCTTTGGATTTGACTTAACTAATTCAGCTACTTTTACTGCTTCAACCAAGTCATTAGATAATAATCTGACATTACGTTTATGTTTTTCTTCACGTAATACTTCTACTATTTCTTTTACAACAAATTTCTTAATGCTATTCATTTAAGTCTCCAAAATACTTCTTATGTAGAAGTTACAAATATAAACAATTTATTTTTAAGAATCAAACATTTTTTTTTATTCTTCACCTATAATGTCATCCATACCACCCAACAAATAATCCAAATCATCATCTTGATATTCTGGTTCTTCAAAATCAGACTGGCTTATTCTCGTATCTATATCTATAAACGAATCTAAGTTTGGATCTCTCTCTTTTGAAATATAAGATTTTTTATTCATAATAGGTTCTACTATAGCAACAAAATCTTCTTTCTCTTTATCATTAATCGGTTGATATAGTTTATTTTTTAATTTACTAGTATCTTTGGCAGTTACCATAGTTACTCTATGACCGAATACATCTTCGTGCATTAAATCTAAAAGATAATTTGCATCGTTTATTTCTTTATATGGTAATTTCTTTTTCATAGTTATAAATATCAAAATATTTTAATTGCTTCTAAAATTTGTGGAGCAATAGGTTGTGGTAAATTATCTTTCGTGAACCAACCAAGGTCTTCATGTTCCCAATCTATTTTAACAAAAAATCTTTTTTTAACTTTATATAAAAATAAAAAGTATATTCTATTATCAGTATAATATCTATCTATTGCTATTAATTTACTGCTAGATGGAATTTCATGTGTTGTTTCTTCAAAAAATTCTCTACGAGCACAATCCTCAATTGATTCAAAGTTATTAACATCAGATTCACCCGATGGTACTGACCAATAACCACCGAGATATTGTGCCTTAGAAGTTCTTTTTGTTAAAAGAAATTCACCGTCGGCAGTCATAACTAATACACCAGCAGCTCCTGGCTTTGTAACCTGAGATAATTCTTCTGGTGATATATTACTAATTGTGCTCATATTCCACGTTCACTTTTATTTTAGATTTATAATTTTGTGGAAATCTACGCTCTATTCCAATAAATTCTGTGTCTTTATCTATTACAAGTGTAAGTTCTAACTGAGTTAAATTCATCATTATTTGAGTTGAAGTCCAAAGTTTATAATTGTGTCTACGTGGGTTTGCCCAACCAGGAACTTCATATTTTTTATTCAATGTAGGTAAAACTTCATTTGGAGAATGAACCTTTTTCATTAATCTATAAGTTATAAGCTGTCTCATAACCGATGACTTTCTATCTATTCCTTTTTGATAACCAGCTCTTGAATATACTTCACCGTGGTTTGTTCTAACTATTAGACGATTTTGTTTTAGCTTTTTTACTATCGGTGGTCTGTCTGATATATTTTCTATAAAGAATATATTCTTTTTAGTACCGACTATTGTATGGCCATTTAGTGCAGTTGGTTTTCCACTTAAAGTTTTAGAACCATCGGAATAACCAGTGAACGTAACAACAGATTCTATAACATCTGCTACGTTATTGAATCCAAGTGCGTGCCTTATCTTAAATCCATCCTTAGATTGAACTTTAGTTTTAACTGCTTTCTTCTTATCCTTTTCATCCGTCTCACCTTGAAGAGTTGCATTTATTATACCAATTCCATATTCATTCATACCCTCTGAATAATCGGTATCTAGATCTAACATGAAAACAACTTCAACATTATTAATAAGTTCGTGAACTACTTTTATCGTTGGGTAATAATTTCTATCACGATTTTTTACTAACACTATATCGTTTTCTATTTTAGCCCCAACAATCGTACATTCTTGCAAATTAGATTCTGGATATTTTCCGTTTTTAATTCGGTTGTATATCATAGTAAGTTCCACTTCTGACATATCGTCAAGGTGTTCTTTACCAACTGTTTGTTTGCACCATATCATGAAGTTTTTATCTCCATCCCATTTGATGCCCATTTTATCTGCTATGTCATGTACGTTTTGTTGTGTCATTTATTATACGGGAATAAATCATTTAATTTTTGTTTTCTTTTATTGCAACCACAATCTTCTTTACCAACCGCATGTGCTACTGTTTCAGCAACTTTATCTAAACCTAATGCGTTTGTAACTTTAGCAATAGTATCACCGAATCCTTTTGATTCTTTATTTCTAATTTCCTCATTCATCATAACACCTCTTTTTATTTTAATGTAATTAAGTATTTAAGTTTATTAAATTCTGCTAACATTTCATCACGAATATTTAATAAGTCTGTATCCGTCTTTGGATTTAACATTGAAGATAAACCAATTAAAAGCTGAATAGTTTCTTCTATAAACGAATTTATATCTTTTGCGTTACTATTTACTATTTCAAATGGTATCGCAGGAACGCGTCCGTATTTACCCATGAGAACCTCTACAAAAGTATCAATTAAATCATCCATTGCATCATATGTACCACCGTACGCTTGATGGCGCGCATATGATTTAGTTTGCCAGTGATAGAATCTGATTTGTGTTTGAACTTGAACTAATTTACTTGCTATCTCATGCATAAACGTCTCCTAATTGTTCTGTTTAATTTGTATATATAAATATAAATATAAATGTGATTTATTATGTATTATTTATCTTTTTACAGATTTTTGTATTTTTCTAACATTTTTGAATTAGTAATTGGATTATGTTGAGCCGGTTGTTCCCATTTATAATTAAAATACTCATGACAAATATGTTCTTCCATTTTAGATGTATCTATCTGTTCTACTGATTTGGCAGAGACAGAAACAAAATGATAAAAGTGTGCAGAGTAATCTCTTGACATTTTCATCCCACTCAACTCACATTTCAAAAAGAAATCCCAATCTGCAACATATCCTGCCTGTGATGGATAACTTTCATCAAATCCACCAACTTTTAAAAAATCTTTCTTTGAAATAAAAATTGGAAACGTTGAACCAGAATCATCCTTAACTGATTTTGAAATCATTTCAGAAAATTCCCAAAACTTTTCCAAATCAAAACTATCAGGAATTCTACCTAAATCATTTATTACAAACTGTCTGAACATACTTGGCGATGGTTCAATTTGATTTGGTGTAATTACGGAATTTTCTTCAAAAGATTTTTCTAATTTATCATCCCAATTCTTAGGAAAAACATTATCATCATTTGCTATTAGAATTTTATTATGTGTAGAATTATATACACCAAGATTTGTAGCACGGCAAGTACCAACATTTGTTTCTAAATTCAAAATGAGAATGTCATCACCGTGCTTTTCTAAAACATATTGATTAATATAGTATGTACCATCAACAACTACGATTATCTGGTTCTTCTCGGATTGACCTTGTATTATGGAAGTTAAACATAAGTCCAAAGATCCAGGTGCTTTGTATGTAGGTATTATTACCGAAATCATAAGTTGCCCCAATCAGTAAGTGGTGATAACCAAGCAGTTTCACCGTGAGTTGAATAACCAGGAATTGAAGTCATTAATGATTTGCCGTTCTCTCTTAGTTCCATAAACATATCAAAGTCTCTTGGATAATTACCCATGTTTGTCCATTTACGAAGAACTACTTCATCTTCTTTTAGTGTACTAACTTTGGATGCAAATGTCATTGTAGTACTGTTTGTTAGTTTCCAATGACATGATTTTGACAAATAAACTTTTGTTACTTCACCACCATCATCTTCTATATATGGATTACCACCACGACTTGCTGGAATATACTTATCTGGATGATCATATAAACTAACATAGTTACCACCCAAATTTATTCCTTCAACCAATATTTTTTCCGATTCTGATTTATGCGAATAGTCATTTTCTAAGAAGTAAATAATTTCACTATCATTCTGTTTCAATGCCCAATTCAATGCCAAATTAAAAGTTCCTGCACCATGGCCAACGGAAACATAATCAATTTGTTTATCTTCAATTTCACACTCTAAAATAATACGCTTTGTTTCTTCAGACACATTATCTGCAATTATATGGAAGTTTTCTTTGCCAAAAACTCTTACTGCATTCTTCAAACAATTCTCATTGTTAATGTATGGTGGTTTTACTTTGTTGTAACCGGCATCCGATATTCTATAGATAATTTTCATATTAAACTGATTTCATCCAATCAATAGTTTTGTGAACACCGTCTTTCAAAAAGAACGTAGAAGTATAACCTAATTCATTTACCGATAAAGTAATATCTGGCGTTTTCGTTTTAGTTGTAAGAACTTCAGAACTTTTGTAAGTTATTAAATTCTTATCAGCACCAACATAGTCCCAAATTATATTTGCTAAATCTTCTATACTATGATATTCATTACTTCCAATATTATAAACTCTTCCATCGATAAAATTATCCGAGATGTTTGCTATTGCAGAAACTGCATCATCAATGTATGTACTCGAACGATGGTGGCCAGTATAAACCGTTATTGGTAAGTTATTTAATGCATGATAACAAAACTTGCAATTAACAGAACGATACGGATGGTAAAATTCGCCTGGACCATATGTGTTAAATAATCTAACAATAACAGTTTGTGTACCTTCCATTATGCGTGAGTTTCTAATTTGCATTTCATTTGCCCATTTTGAAATAGCATAATCATTCATTTGTTTTATTTCTATCGTATCCATTACATCTTCTGACATAACACCTTCATAGTCACCATACACTTCTGAACTAGAGAAATGTACCAACTTAAAACTATATTCTTCTTGTAAACGTATTATGTTTTTCAAACCGATTGCATTGGTTCTCCAAAGTTGTTCATAATAATCTTCACCATTCCATCTACCAAATTCTGCTGCACAATTATATACCAAATCAAATGGACCAAAGTTTTCTATAACACGTTGTATTTGTCTATAATCTCCAATATCACATCTACAATAAGTTTGTTTCTCAGAACTCATTGATTGAACAAAACCCTGTTCGCCAGCAGAGTGTGGTAAATCAATTCCAAATACTTCATGTCCCTTATCTACAAGTTTATTTTTTAGTATAGAACCAACTGTACCTAAAACACCTGTTACTAAAATTCGCATAACATAATCTCCATTTTACTTTTTAACAAAAATATAAGTTCCATTCCCCTCTGTATATTTTACAGTTTCATAATTTTCTGGTAGGTTAATTCTATGATAACCATCGACGTAGAAATTATAATTAGTATCGTGTATTATAACATACTGTACGGGAAACTTATTTAATATATAATTCGCAATATCCCCTCTTACATGAAATCCACCGTCAACTAAAACAGTATTGAATTTGTATTTGGAAAACAATTCATCTATCCGTGATAATAAACCGCTTGGTAATTCTGGTGGTATTATTCCTGTGTGTTCAGGTCCTGGATCAACGAAGTCGATGTCTTGCCACATTACAACTTCACTACCCCAATTTGAATACGATTTGAATCGTTCTTCTGCTTGGTTATACCAATCAATTAATGTGTAATCGTTTTTATCAATAAGTTCATATGAATAAACATATTTGAAATTATCCAATAAGTATTTAGTTCCATCGCCCAAACCAAATTCTAAAATTGATAGTTGATTTTTGTTTTTAATTGTTGGTTCAACAATATCTTGCCAATCTGTATACGCCATACTTAAACCCCTGCTTGTAATGCATCTATTATACGCCATACTTAAACTCCTGCTTTTAATGAATCTATTAAAACTCTATTTTTTGCTACTAACATTGACATATCCGTTCTACTATGCCAAAGGTCTTCGTGCCATTGATGAAATACTAACTGAGAATCTTCTATAAGAATTTCAACTCCGTTTCTTTCTAATGTTACAATGAATGCGTCATCATCTGACCACATTCCTTCTGCATATCTATTATCAAATCCACCAACACGTTTTAAATCCTCAGTAAAAAGTGCTGCACAGAAATTAAAAGGTTGTGGTCTATGTTGAGAATGACAATACCATTTTGATTCACTTAAATCAATTTGTTCTGGACTTGTTTTTCTATTTATTCTTTCGGATGAATCTCTTGATAAACTCAATGCACTCATAGCAATATACTGATTTTTCTTCAAATTATCAATAGTAAATTGAATAATATCTGTGCCATGTAGACATTCTGCATTTTGAATTATAGTTCGCTTACCATGTATAAAATGAAAAGCTGTATTAAAACCAACAACTGGATTAACCCACCATTTATTTTTTGTATGTATTGTTATTAACTTTATATCCAAATCAAAATCTTCAATATCTTTATATGATAATGGTTCTACACTAACATCATCAACTATAATAATTTCGGTTAACTCTTTTGCATTTGGTTGATCCTGAATACTTTGTAACGTATTTAACAATTGATTTTTTCTATTAACATGAGTCATACATATGCTTAGTTCTTTCATATAATATCCTTATAAATTATTTACAATCTCATTGAAAACTTCATCATCAGTTAAAAATGGATTTAGAGTTACATGATTAGAATCGGGAAAGTAATACTTTGGTCCCAACTTTGGTTCTTTAATTTTTCTAATAACACCGTTTGCACCATAAAGTTGATGAACAAAATCACCTGTGATAATTGTTTTCGTACCAACTCCTGCTGCTATGTTACACAAACCACCTTCAGTTCCAACAAATGCGTCACAGTTTTTTAGAATTGAAGCAGTATATATAATAGATTCCATATAATCGTCTTCTACAATTGCACTATCATGCTGTGAAACTTGCATCGGAAAACCAACATAAATTATATTATATAACTCATTTAACTTATCTACAATATAATTTATATTTCTATGTTTACCACCGTAGCCTAAGTTAGGAACATCGATTCCTTTATCATATTCCTCTTGTGTAAACAAGTAACTTTTCTCTTCCCATGTTTTTAATACCGCTATTATTTTTTTATCGTTAACATTACGAAACTGAGTATCTAATGTTTCTTTTGCATATAGGTCATATGTACCATTAGTATAAAGTCTATATTCTGATTTCGGATTTTTAACTCCTGCAAACTTTTGATATTCTATTGTTGGTGTTTCTAAAAAAGATAAAGCGGGTAATGTTATAATCTTATCATATACCAAATCAATTGAACTTAAATCAGGCAAAGGTGTTGGAGTTCTCGATACAAATACATTATAAATATGTGGATTATTTTCCAACAAACTTTTCATTTGTGGAAATCCAATAAGATAATCAATTTGATCAAACTTATTTTCATATTTTAGACGCTCTGCAATAGAACTTGCAAAAGTAATATCCCCAAAGAATCCGTGTGTAACTACAAGACACTTAGTATTTTTCATAAGATTTTTCCTCAACCAATTTCGATAAAGTTATTATATTTATTTTATTTTTAAGTATAAATCTAGTATCATTAGTAATATAAACACTTCTTGCAAGTTCGATGAATTCCGAATCAAATTCTTTTTCTTTTTCTTTAATACGAATTTTATCTTCTATGTCCCATAGTGATTCATTTACAGAAATCAATTCATTAAAAATTACAGAAAGTCTCAAATCCGATTGTATTATTTCTTCACAGTTTTTTGAGATAGTGTCTATTTCATTTTTGATATTAATTAATTTGAATTCATCTTTTATCTTTTCTAACTTTATTTTTAGTATAGAAAATTTATCAAGTAATTCTCCATTTGAAACTTCTATTTTCATATCACATCATCTTTTTGTTTATGAATAATATATCTTGTTGATGTGATCCGTGATTCCTTGATTCATCTAAAACTGCAACGGGAATAAAACCAAAGTTATCCATGAATTGAATCACTTCATCGTACAATGGAGCACCTTCGTTATATTGTGTGAGTGATACTTCCAACAATATTCCGTTTGCCTTAGAACATAATTTACTACCGCCAGAAATAATATCAAGTTCAGATCCCTGTGTGTCTATCTTTATCAAATCAAATTCAGTATCATCTGTAAATAATTCATCCAACAAGACACCAGATTTCTCTATTACTTCTAATTGATCATCAGAATAAAATTGAGTCAGTTCCCTATAAACAGAATTACCAGTGCAAGTTGGATCGTTTTTTCGTGTGTAAAAATTGTATGTATTTTTATCTTTTGCCAATAGTGTTATAAGATAATCATCGGTCAACTGTTTCAATGATTCTTCACATTGTGGTGACGCTTCTATACTGAAAACATAACTATATGAATATAGTTTCTTAAACATGGAATGGAATTGACCTATGTTTGCACCTATATCCAAAACTCTATACGGTACAAAATAATTACTAATTAGATTTAACTTCATTCCTATAACTCCAATATATCAATGATTTTATAAGTAATATTTGGACCAGAGGCATTTCTTATATACCAACTTCTAGCATTATCTCTTATATAATCTAAAAATTCATCATTATCTATAACTTCATTGTACCTTTCAATTATTTTATCAGCTAAAACATCTTGAGTTTGATATTTAAAAGTACTATCAAATTCACAGTCAACCGAAATATAATGTACGTTTGGTAGTAAAGGGTCATCGGATTCAACTGCATACCTTGGTCTTATAGTTGGAATCCCTAAGCCATACATTTCTATATCCCTAAAACAGAAATCACCACATGACCAACCACCACCACCACCAAAACATAATGCTAATTTAAAATCCATAGCTTCTGATATATAGCTTTCAAAGTTAATTGGGAGGTTTCCAAAATAAAAATCATTCATTTTTTTATTCAATAAATCTATTGATAATCTGGTATTTCTATAATTCTGATTTTCCATCTCTTTATATACACTACCCCTCCAATATAATCTTTTATCTAATTTGGTTGATTTTCTATACGATTGTATTTGTTCCCAATTTTCTATTCCAAGATTCCAACACGATTCTGGATAAACACTTGGTTTTATTTTTTTTCTAACTTCTTCATTTTTTATTAAAAAGTCCCAAAGCACTTTATTGTACTGGCCGATTGCTGCACCAACAAAGTTTTCTGATTCAGCTAGTTTTATTGTAGTTGTTGGTGCATCACCAAAATCAAATGTTTTGAATTTTTTAGTATCATCAAATTCAAATATCAAAATAGAACCTTGATTTATTAAAACCTCACATCCATTTTTATATACAAATTTATCGTCACCATTCAAATCAAACCATTTTACATCATAGTTTTTACTAAGTTCTTCTAATAAATGGGCAGTATTTTGGGCATCAAATCTATGATTTGCAATGCCTCTATGAAACGAATATAGATTTAGTTTTTTCATATATTAACTTTATAGTTTGTGCTTTTTATCCATCTTACATTTTTAATACCAGTTTCAAATTCCTCCACATCTGCTGTAAGGTTTTTGTAACCAACTTGTCTATCTACAAACGCTCTTTCGTAAAAGTATTTTTTACCTTCCAAAAAGTCCTTTTGCCCATCTTCATTTTTCTTACTCATATCTCCATTATCCTCATGATAAAGACAATAGAAAGTTCCAACATCATTTCGTTTAACAGAAATGTCTGCCCACACAAATCGTTCACGTAAATCTTCATCTTCATTACCCCAACCTTTATACAATGGATTGAACCCATTTATTGCTTCAAAGTGTTCTCTCTTCATACAAATCACTCCACCATAAAACCTTGGATCTATTTCTTCATGCCAGTTTCTATATCCACCTGGTATGTCTAAGTAATCACGGGTTGTGGAGTTATCTTTATCTAAAAATATTCCTCTTTTAGCAGGAAGTACTGGACAATCCATTACATCGTATGAAACATCTTCCGATGGCACATAATCGACTTGATGAAAAACTACTATATCACCTTTCGCATAATTGTATGCTATATTTTGCACACAAGATATTTGGAAGTTATCATTGTTATTTTGTTCTGATACAATGATTTCATAAGATTCATTCTTAAAAAAATCTTGAAGTGTAGGTAATAGTATTTCTAAATGTTCTTCTCTATTCCGATACGGTATTATTATTGAGTATTTCATCTTTATTTACCTTTTTGTATGATGCTTTTTTACCATCATTTGCTACTAATTTGAACTATTACTTCTAACATAATAAATCCATACATTTATAAAAAATATCTAACTAAGTTTAATTACTGAGTTTATCTAACCACCTATCAAAATCTATCATATTGATGCACTATTGCATAACTACTTAAATTATTCAAATCAAATTCAACAAGACCGTTTGCAATAACGTGTAGGTGTACTGCAAAATTATCATTCAAATCAGTAAACATAACATCATCTTTGTAAGAAGTTTGAATTAAATAATTGAAAGATGTTTGGTCTGCGACTAATCGTTTCCCAACTGACATTAAATAAATGTCTCTACATATATTTTTAACGTAATGTGCAGAACCACCAAATACACCAACATTATAAACTTCTTTATCCAATAGAGTTTCTATACCAATTCCACCAAGATTTACAAACAAATGTCTTTTATTCCAATTCTCATTTTCATATTTAACCACTTCACTTGATGCAATTATCAGATTATGTGGTATATCTGAGAATGGATCTCTATTGAAATACACATCCCTCACATCCGTAATTAACACTTTATTGAATTTACTTTCATTTAATATTTGCCATATATGAAAGAACCGTAAGTTATGAACTAATTCATAAGATGAATTTATATCCATTGTTCCTGTATTTGTTGGAAACTGTATTGTAAATTCCCCATACATATTATGTTCTGGTAAAATAACTTCAACTTTGTTTTCCGTTAAATACGGTACTAACTCTGAATTAGGATTGTTATTATATAACAATAATATTCTTTTAGCTGATATAGTGTTTGATGTTTCAACCCACTTACTAATATCGCTTACATTATAATTGCCACTTATTGCACCGATTAAAAGATTATCCATGATTCATGCTAAATAGTTGTATAAAATTCATTTTGCTTTTCTTGACGTTCTATTGTTTTTGAATGTAACAAACAATACTCAACTTCTTCTGGTAGTGTGGAGTAAGTAGTATATCCAGTTAACCTCTCATGTACTTTGTTTTTCCAAACAATGGATTCTTTGTTTCTATAAATTCTTGTTTGTAAATCTGGCCAATTCACTCTACCTTCTTTATCATAATTCCAACCCCATCGCTTTATATGCTCTTCTGATATTCCGTGAACAGTATTCCACCGTGGAACTAAAAACATATCAAGTTCTTTATTTTCTTTTAAAATATCGTATATGTTAAGTAATAAACTCGTAGTTGGTATTTCGTCAGCATCAATATTAAAAATCCATTCTTTAGTGCAATGTTTTTTTAAGTTATTTTTAAATTGTGCAAAATCTTTATTTAATGGATATTCGATAACAACAAAATTATCTATCTGGTTTCTGTAAAAATCTATCACCGTTCTAACAGAACTAGTTACAGACATAGTATCCATTTGAATAACTATTTCATCGTATTTACTTATTCTATCTTTCAAGAACCCCAATAAATTATCTAATTCTTTGTCTTCATTGCAAACAGTAATGGTGTACGAAATCATAGTTATTCTCCATCATTAGAGATTTTTCTTAGAGTTGGTAGTTTCTTTAATTGAGGCAGATTCAGTTGCATTTTCTGTGCAAATTTTGGTAATTTTTCATCGAGTAATGTTTGAAACTTTTTGTGCATTGAATCATAAGACCAACGAGATTCTATTTCCCTTATTGATTTTTTTGAACTGTTTAAGTATTTACTATAATTGTTATATACCTTATCCAATACTTTTGCAGCAGCAACATAATCAACCGTGAACCAATGTGAACCTGCATTCAAAACACCTTCCCAAACAGCACTCTTGTGAACTTCTGTTAGATTGCCCTTTAACTGTATGTGAAACGCCTCATTCACAAAATCAGTTTGTCCACTCCAACCAGAAACAATTACTGGTTTACCACTAGTAATGAATTCTGCAATAGGTCTTCCATATCCCTCACCTTTAGTAAATGAAACAAATGCTTTAACTTTTTTGTGATTGTACAAAGAATTCATTTCAGCGTCTGTTAACTCACCGTGGAGTACATATATACTTGGCAATAACTTCTTTTTAGACATACGTTTTATCAAAGATATTTTTTCAAGTATTTTACTCCTATCCAATAAAGAGAATGTACCAGCAGACGCTTTGAGTAAAAGTGCAGGTGGATTTGGAGTGTCTCCAAATGTTTCCAAGAATGTATATATCAAACCAGATATATCTTTTCTATCTTGACCAAAGTCTCCTTTCATCCAATGTCCAACGAATAGAAAACAAAAATCTTCTTTTATAGAATTTAATGTAGTCTCAACTATTGTTTCCATTGAATTATTTTTATTATAAATATCTGTTCTAACACCTTCATGTAAAACTTCTATTGGAACATTAACTTCTACTGTACCAATAACCTGATTCGATTCTTTATCTCTTTTTTCATACTTGGTATTTTGAAATACGTGTTTTGCATGCTTAGACGGAACTATAACTAAATTCATTCTATTACACCCCTCAATCCATTCTCCAGAGCATATATCGGTTTCAATTCCAGCTGTAATACCTATGTTATATTTACCAACTGCTTGAAATTCGTTTGGTATAGTACATTGTACCCAAACGTCTGGTTGAGATTGTAATCCTGGAATTATTAAATCTTTTATTTGTCTATGTTCTGGATTATCGGTATCTAAAGCGTTCATCGGTGTGTCACCCCAATTAATAGAAATAACACGTATATTAAACTTATCCATCTTCATTAAAGAGAGTAGCATATCTCGTGCATGAGCACCATACCCACTCATTGTTGAAACTGGTCCACAAAATACTAATTCTGGTTTAAAACTCATATATTCCTCACGCCTTATGTAATTCAAAACGATTTCTTGATTCAAAATTATTTAGACTATTATTAATAGATTCGTATATACGATCACACATATTAGTCTTTGACATTCCAACTTCTACATTCATAATAAATTCTCTTCCTTTTAATCCTGCGAGTTTTCTTTCTTCCTTTGGGGTTTTATACCATTCATATAAAGCATGTCCTATTTCTCTGAAATCTGCTCTATCATCAAAAATATAAGGAGTTGCAACAGAACCTTGTAATGAAATGTTTGATGGCCAAACTGGCTTAACCCACTCACCGTGTTCTAAATGTCCCCACTCATCTTTTCTATGAAGTGTGTGTACTTCCAAATAGTCTTCTTCTGTAAAATACTTATTTGTAGTTGGATTGATAAATCCACATTGGTCTTGTAAACCACCCGTAACGTTTACCACAATAGGTGTTCCTGCTGCAAGTGCTTCTGCTGTTCCTAACCCAAATCCTTCATTTGAAGCCATATTCATAACAACATCTGCACAATTGTATAATATGTTCAGCTTTTCACTCGGAACTACGTTCTCATCAAATAATACAGAATATTCATTACAGAGTTCACCTACTAATGCAACTAAGTCTGTACCATTGGGGTCAATTGGTTGAGTATGCATGAATAACATACAGTCATCTACTGCGTTACCACCGTTTTTATCCACAAGTTGACAAAAGTGTTTATATGCAAGAATAACATCACCCGGATGCTTACGATGAATATTTCTATTATTCCACATAACAATAAACTTATTCGGTTTATCACCACGAAGTTTTTTACTTTCTTCTTGTAATTCTTTCCATTGGTTATGAGTTGCTGTATACTCTTCTCTAATCGGATGAAACATATCAGTATCAATTCCATGTGGCACATAGGTTATTCTACGCTTTGAAACTTCTTCTCCAAATCTTTTGAGTACCCTATTATTTATACCATACGTTTGTTTTGAAATTGCCAATAATAAATCACAACTAGCATACGCTTCTTTATTCCACATTGGATCTGTTGGTGAATTTCCAACTAATCCCACACCATCCCATATATTCAAGTACATTAGTGGAATTTTAGTTCTTATTTCATGTTCCATATTATACAACCATCCCCAAAATCTTGGGTCTGTGAAGTGTAAAATTGCGTCTGGCTTTTCAGTATCAATTAATTTTCTTAATAAAAATGGATCACCATATCCATCATTGCAATAAATTTTAATAGAAGCGTCACTAATACCAGTTCTATTTTTTACATCCTCTGATAAATCTAAAATTTTACCTTTTTCTGGATGATTAATTGCAGCACCCACTTGTATCCAGTCAAAATGCTGTACCGTTCCTATAACTATATCACGAGAAACGGTTGCTATACCAGACGTTAATCTTAAATCGTCAGATAATAATAATATTTTTTTCTTTGCCATACAAAACCTTTATAAATTTAATTTATTTTTCAAATAGATAAACTACCAGACAAATGTGTTTGAATCAACTTCTCAACCAACCCACTTAATTTGTAACCGTTTTCGGTACAATATTTTAACAAATCTTCTTTTATAGATTGCCGAAGTTGAATACTTGAATATTTAGATTTTTCATCCACGATTTTCTCCAATGTTTATATGAATTCCATACATACATAAGTATGTACTAATTATAGAAAACAGTAGAAAATAGTAGAAAATATTTTAGAACGGTAGGGTATTTCTTTTTTCTTTTGGACATAGTTCTTCAGACTTGTTGAAATCACAAAATTTACAATTATAATAGTCATTACCACCTTCTGGTGTATAAACAACATCTAACTTAAATTCACCGTCTTCTGTAAAGTTGGTGGTTATAAATTCGTGTATTTCTTTTTGAATTTGATTCTGAGAAACTTTTCCATGTGATGGTTCAAATCGTTGAACTCTTTTTTTCATTACTTCATATTCAGCATCTTCCCGTATCTTTCTTCTTAGAATAAGATATTCAATGTGAATATTTTCTGGACTAACATTGTATTGTTTTGCGTAATATGTTTTATACAAAACAAGTTGCGATACTTTTGCTTTATCATTCTTTTGATACTTACCCCATCCACCAGTACTTGTTTTGAAATCGTATATATAAATCTCATCTGTTTTTGTATTCTTTATTACCAAATCCAAAAATCCAACAAGTCTTACAGTTGAATGAGTTTCAAGTGGAATTATATTAATAGGTAATTCTATTCCAACTAACTCATAATCTTTCTTTAAGAAGAAGTCTGCTCTATGTGCCTTGAACCATTTTAGAATTTCAATACCATCATTACAATACTCAGCAAGTTCATTTTGATTTGAGAAATGTACACCATTTGTTTCGGTAAGTATTTTTTTATAATGTTCCTTCAAACCATTCTGAAGCATAGTATCTAATTCTAAAGCATTAGCCTCGTTTATTGATTTTTCATATATAGTCTTTACATATTCTTGTAGAACTTCATGCATTACCGTTCCAAACAACATTGCTATGTTTGGGGTAAAAATACCAACCTTATCTTTGTAAACAAGTTTCCATCGGTGAGAACAACCTTTCCACATTTGATATTGTGAAAATGATATTTTTTTATCAGACATTTTGTTTTTTTGCTCTTAATGGTACAAATAAATTGACAATTGGTAAGTTACCAGTATCGTAGAATACACCACTAAAGAATTGACCTGCTGTTCTAAACATAGCATCATAATCTATTACACCGTATTGGTTTACGGACGATTGCATTATCTTGAAAGCGTTTGGATTTTTGATAGCAAGTGAATCTGGATTTGTTTGATACTCCTTCAATATCTGCGATACGTTTAGTATTTTAGTACCATCATATTCTGCTGCATATA